>Ga0209501_10000190_pt1 | contig 77970 bp, 68 predicted proteins | sample ArcticOcean_MG_C_4_FD_187434 | JGI IMG/M metagenome (GOLD analysis project Ga0209501, IMG submission 187434) | Marine microbial communities from western Arctic Ocean - ArcticOcean_MG_CB4_134 (SPAdes) (version 2) | ecosystem: Environmental > Aquatic > Marine > Oceanic | place: Arctic Ocean...
TTTTGATTTTTATTAAGAAAATCTAAATCTCTAGAATCAAAAACTTGATTTATAGGAGATTTAGGAATAAATGTATTCAGAGTATTTATTTTAAACATTATTTTTAATATGAATCAATTATTTTTTGAGCAGTTCTTAATGCAAAATAACCATCATGTAAATCAACTACTGGCTTCTCATTATTTTTTATTGAATTAGCAAAAGACTCAAGCTCATCTAATATTGCATTAGATTGCACAATAATAGGGTTTTCAAAGTAGATTTGTCTTTTCATTCCCTCTTCATTCTCAAGAATCATGGCAATTTCATCAAGAACTTGAGGAGGATCTTTCATTTTTACTATTTCTACTTCTTTTGTCAAAAAATCTATTGATATATATGCGTCTTTTTGAAAAAATCTACTTTTACGCATTTTTTTCATAGAAATTCTACTTGCAGTTAAATTAGCAACACATCCATTTTCAAATTCAATCCTCGCATTTGCAATATCTGGAGTACTACTTATAACTTTAACTCCGGATGCATTTATTGATTTAATAGGGGATTTAACAACACTTAGAATTATATCAATATCGTGTATCATTAGATCTAACACCACTGGGACATCAGTTCCTCTAGGATTAAATTCAGCAAGCCTGTGGGTTTCAATAAACATAGGCTTAGTTATGTGAGGTTTTGCAGCAATGAAAGCTGGGTTAAATCTTTCAACATGTCCAACTTGACCATGTAATCCATATAAATTTGAGCACTCAATAAGTTCTTTTGCCTCATTTATTGATTTAGTTATAGGTTTTTCAATAAAAACATGACAATTGCTCGAAAACGCTAGCATTGCGATTTTGTGATGAAAATGAGTAGGTGTAACGATATCAATCACGTCACATTTAGATATTAAATTTTCAGGTGATTCAAAGAATTTATAATTAAAATTTTCTGAAACTTTTTTAGCTTTAATAATGTCTGAATCATGAAAACCAATTAAATTGTAGTGTTTTGATTTATTTAATAAATTTAAATGAATTTTTCCTAAATGACCAGCACCAAAAACTCCAATATTTAGCATTTTTTTTTCAAAAATACAACTCTTCTTCAATTATTATGCTTTCTCTTAACTACTTTTGTTAATTATGAAAGATAGTAGTAAAAATCAAGGTTTAAGAAAGCAATTAGTTGAATTACTTGAAACTAAAGGAATAAAAGATTTAAATGTTCTTAATGCGATTAATAATATACCAAGACAGTGGTTTATGGAACCTGGCCTAGATAGCTTTACCTATGAAGATAAAGCATATCCAATTGGAGAGGGACAAACTATTTCTCAACCATATACTGTTGCTTTTCAAACAGAATTGTTAAATGTGAAACCGGGAGAGAGTGTGCTAGAAATTGGAACAGGATCTGGATATCAAACCTGTGTATTGATTGAATTAGGATGCAAAGTATATAGTATTGAAAGACAAAAGACTTTATTTAAAAAAGCAGAATTATTATTTAGAAAGCTTAAATGGAATCCCAAAAAATTAGTTTTTGGAGACGGTTATTTAGGTTTAAAAAACAATGCACCATATAATGGTATTATAGTAACAGCTGGAGCTCCTGTTCTTCCTAATGATCTTTTAGAGCAATTATGTATAGGAGGAAAATTAGTTATTCCGATAGGAAAAGAAGAACAAATTATGACAAAATATACTCGTATTTCTAAAATTGAGTTTAATAAGGAAACTTTTGGTAGTTTTCGCTTTGTTCCTCTTTTAAAAAACAAAAATTAAATATTTAATTAAAGTTGTAATTTCTATATTAGTTTTATTGTAATAAAACATCTCTTTGTCAGAGTCATCATAGAATTTAGGATCATCAAATGACATTGAAATTCTTTTTTTTACTGGAGCATCATAAAGACAATTTTTGAATAGATAGTAATTTTATTCTTTGATTCTCCAAAATAAATTGAGTGTTTAAGGTTGAGTTATTTATTATTTTTTAAATGATTTTTTTATTATTTCAAGTTTTATTTTATTATCTCTGTCCTTTATATTTTCTCGTTTATCATAAAGTTTTTTACCTCTTGCCAAAGAGATTCGAATTTTCGCAAATCCTTTTTCATTAATAAACAATTTGACAGGAATTATTGTTAAACCAGAGTTTTTGACATCTTTATTGAGTTTTTTTAATTCATTTTTATTTAGCAGTAACTTTCTACTAGCTTTGGGGGTATGATTATACCTTGTTCCATAATCATATTCTTCTATTGACATATTAATAACAAAAAGCTCGTTTTTGTCATTAAACTCACAAAAGCTTTCAGCAATTGACGCTTTGCTATTTCTAATAGATTTTATTTCAGTTCCTGTTAAAACTATTCCAGCGTTATATTGATCAAGTAGTTCATACTCATACCGCGCTTTTTTATTTTGTATATTAATATTCTTTACCACATCACAAAGGTACAATTTCAATTTATAGATTTAAATGTTTATTTTTTGTGAACAACTTCATTTTTATTTTTTTTTATTGATTACCATCAACATCTAATAATCTTTAAATTTGTTGTAGAATTAAACAAAGATGAAGGATATACAAATTTTTGATCTTATTCAAGATGAAAATAATCGACAATTAAATGGTATTGAGCTTATAGCTTCTGAAAACTTTACTAGCCCACAAGTTATGAAAGCTACAGGTTCAGTTTTAACAAACAAGTATGCAGAAGGTTACCCTGGTCGACGTTATTATGGTGGGTGTGAGGTTGTTGATAAAGTTGAAGCAATTGCAATAGATAGAGCAAAGATGATTTATGGTGCTGAGTATGCAAATGTTCAGCCTCATTCAGGCTCACAAGCAAATAGTGCAGTTTTTCACGCTTTTTTAAATCCAGGAGATAAAATATTAGGTTTTGATTTATCTCACGGTGGTCATTTAACTCATGGTTCGTCTGTAAATTTTTCTGGAAAATTATATGATGCCAATTTTTATGGGGTAAACAAAGAAAGCGGAATATTAGATTACGATAATATTGAAAAAATTGCTGAGAAGATAAAACCAAAAATGATTATTGCTGGAGCATCTGCATATTCTCGAGATATTGATTTTAAACGTTTCAGATCTATAGCAGATAAGGTAGACTGTTTTTTATTAGCAGATATTTCTCATCCCTCAGGAATGATTGTAACGGGACTTCTAAATGATCCTATACCTCACTGTCATGTAGTAACAACAACAACACATAAAACTCTTCGTGGCCCCAGAGGTGGTCTTATTCTAATGGGTAGGGATTTTGAAAATCCATTTGGTAAAAAATTAAAAAATGGATCTTACAAGAAAATGTCTAACCTTTTGGATATGGCTGTTTTTCCAGGCAACCAAGGAGGACCTTTGATGCATGCTATTGCGGCTAAAGCTATTGCTTTTGATGAAGCTCTTTCACCTTTATTTAAGGAATATCAGCAAAGAGTAATAAATAATGCCCAAACTATGGCTAAAGCATTAGTTGATTTAGATTATAATATTATTTCTAATGGAACTGATAATCATTTAATGCTAATTGATTTAAGAAATAAAAATATAACAGGTAAAGATGCTGAAAAAGCATTAGTTAAAGCGAAAATAACTGTGAATAAAAATATGGTCCCTTTTGACGAAAAGTCTCCATTTGTTACTTCAGGAATTAGAATTGGGACACCTGCCATTACTACTCGAGGTTTTGAGTCGAATGAAATGGACATTGTTGTTGATTTAATTGATCATGTTATAAAAAATAGTGAAAATAGTTTAGCATTAGATAAGGTGGGATCTAAAGTCAATTCGTTAATGAAAGGAAGAGAATTGTTTAACTTTTAAACCTTAGAGGTTAAATAATTTTATAACTAAAGCAGGTATTGGAAGTATCTTTCTATTTTTTAAATTATCTAGATAACACCATTTAGTAGAAACTTTAACTAAAAGTTTATCATTTTCTTTGTTATGAAATTCAACAATTCTATCTGAAACTGGTCCACGAACATTATTTATATAAGTACTAATTTCTATAGTGTCTCCTAAAAAACTACTTAGTCTATAATTAACATCATGATGTCTGACAACCCATATACCAAATGATTCATTTAAGTCTCTAATTAAAAATGCCCAATGAGATTTTGCTATTTCTTGTGCCCAATACAAATACTGGACATTATTAACATGCTTAAGATTATCTAGATGATCTTCAGAAACAATGATTTCTTGAATAAATTTATTCATTGACTTTGAAAATTTCTACCTCAAAAAGTTTACTCCAATTTTTTCCAGTAACAAAAAAAGTTTTTGATATTTTATTAAATGCAATTCCATTAAAAACATTTAATGACTTTATTTGCTCAACTTTATCCTTTAAACCACTAAAATCAACAACACCCTCAACCATACCTGAAAGGGGATTAATAATTAAAACTATATCTTTTTCAAATTGGTATGTGTTTGCGTATATCTTTCCATTAACCCATTCAAGTTCATTTATTTTATTTATAGTCTTTTTATTTGTCATTACCTCTATATAAGCTATTTCTGATAGTTTGTCGGGTTCCAAAATCCAAATTTTATTTGTACCATCTGACTTATAAAACTTTGATCCATCATTACATAGTCCCCATCCTTCAACACTCTTATTATATGAAAAAGATCCTTTCACTTTAGAAAGATTCTTATCATATATAAAACCAATATTTTCTTGCCATGTTAGCTGGTATACATTATTATATAACAATGAAAGACCTTCTCCAAAGTAATTTTTATTTAATTTTTTTTCATTAATTACATCTCCATTCTTATAGTTAATTGATCTAATTTTGGATTGACCTTTAAGTCCTGTGCTTTCATATAAAGTGTCTTCACTAAATTCTAATCCTTGAGTATAAGATGTTTTATCATGTGGATAAGAATTAATCAGTTTATATGAATATAGTACAGGTGCATTATCTGCGAATAATGTGAATTCCTTGTTTAAAATTATTTTTTTCCCTTCATTATTTAATTCAGCCTTAATTTTATGCTTACCTAACTTGAGTTTATTTAAAAGATAAGGTGCTTCTACTTTCATTTCATCTATATAAATGAGACTATTTGGAATATTTATTAATTTATTAGATTTAATCTCAACTTTAAGAGTATCATTAGGTTTAAACACTGATGAGTTTGTTTTGATATTAAAACCTGAAGAATTCTGGGTACTACATCCTAAAAGTAGTAATGATATGAGTATTATTTTTAACAATTGTTTCATATTAATCATTTGACACGAAGTTAAATAAAATTAAATTTTAATGATCATTGTTGACATTAATGTAAGTGGTATATTTGCAATGGGCAAGTCCTGCACAACCAGCTCCTGTCGAATCCCCCAGGGTGGGAACGCAGCAAGGGTAGACGGTTGAAGCGGTGTGATGTAGATAGCTTGCCCTTTTTATCATATGGTCAAAGTTATTTTAATTACGGGCGCTTCTTCAGGTATAGGTAAGGCTACAGCAGAATTTCTTTCAAATAAAGGATATATTGTATATGGAACTAGCAGATGTCCAAGTAAATATCAAACTCCTGAAAATTACTCTTTACTTCCTCTTGATATAAATAATGAAAAATCAATTAGTAATATTGTTAATCTGGTTCTTAATAAAGAAAAACAGATTGATGTTCTAATTAATAATGCTGGTGTTGGAATTACTGGACCTGGAGAAGAAACAAATATTAAAGCAATGCGAGATAATTTTGAAACTAATTTTTTTGGACCAATTAAATTAATGCAACAAGTGCTTCCTTCAATGAGAAGTAATAAAAATGGATTAATTATTAATATTACTTCGATAGCAGGATATATGGGATTACCATTTAGAGGTTGTTATTCAGCCTCAAAATGTGCATTAGAAATATTTTCAGAATCCATTAGGATGGAAGTTAAAAAATTTGGGGTTAACATAACCACTATAGCTCCAGGTGATTTTGCTACTGACATATCAAGTAGGCGTTATCATTCTCCGATTAAAGAGGGTGCGTATAAAAATGTATATGAAGAAAGCTTAAGAGAAATGAATCTTCATGTTGATGATGGTAGTAATCCAAATCATATTGCAAGGAATATTTTTAAGGTAATAAACATAAAATCTCCAAATGTTCATTATAAAGTAGGGGCTTGGTTTCAAAAATTTTCTATCTTTTTAAAAAAAATATTACCTGACTTTTTATACGAAAAACTTTTAATGAATTATTATAAATTATAAAACACGTACTATATGAAATTTTTTATTGACACTGCAAACCTTGAACAAATTAAACAAGCTGAAGATCTTGGAGTTCTTGATGGAGTTACAACAAACCCTTCTCTTATGGCTAAAGAAGGAATCACAGGTAAGGAAAATATTTTAAAACATTATGTCGACATATGTAATTCAGTGAGTGGTGATGTTTCTGCTGAAGTTATTTCAGTTGATTTTGAAGGAATAATTAAAGAAGGTGAGATTTTAGCTAAATTACACCCACAAATTGTTGTTAAAGTTCCTATGATTCCTGAAGGAATAAAAGCTATCAAATATTTCTCTAATAAAGGAATTAAAACTAACTGCACTCTAATTTTTTCATCTGGTCAAGCTTTGCTTGCTGCTAAAGCAGGGGCAACCTATGTATCACCCTTTATTGGCCGACTTGATGATATTTCACAAGATGGAATATTTTTAATAGAGGAGATTAGACATATTTATGACAATTATGCTTTTGAAACAGAAATATTAGCTGCTTCAGTTCGTCACCCAATGCATATAATTAATTGCGCAAAAGTTGGTGCAGATGTCATGACCGGACCTTTAAGTGCAATAATAGATCTATCTAAGCACCCACTTACTGATTCTGGTCTAGAAAAGTTTTTAGCTGATCATAAAAAAGGGAATTAAAGTTCATTCAAAAAATTTACATCAAAAATATTTGCAAACCCATTCGCTATTTTTCCACTTGAATCTATTATAATTGCTTTATTAAGCAAGGTAATTATCCATTTTTTACTCGCATTTTCAAAATTAATTATTGCAAACTGATCCTCAAAATTTTGTCTTAACATTTCATTAACCTGCAATGCTATCTTATTTAATGGTTGAATTGATATACCAACATATCTATATTCAGGTTTTTTTATTTTAATTCTTTCTAATATTCTTAATGTTTCTCTATAATGATTCATTTGTGACTGAGACCAAAAGTAAATAACAGTTGGTTTTTCATTAAAAATAATATTACTACTAACTGTATCCAGTTTTGAGTTTTGAATATAGATTTCAGGTAAAACAGAACCTTTATCCATTTTTTTAATATCATTATGAAGACTTAAAACTTCTGCTAAAAATTTAGTATTTGAGTTAACCGCAAAATAATATTGTAAAAAATTATCATGTTCAGAATGATTATCAAAATTTAAAATTTCATCGTATGCAATTGCGCGAGCTATATTATTTTTTAATTCTCTTCCAAAAATTTCATTTTCAAGAACTTGTAATCTTTTAATATTAAATTCAGTTTTTTGTTTCTTTTGAAAATAATAATTGGAACTATCTAGTGATTTTTCATTTAAGAAATTTAGAACATAATCAATGTATGGATCAAAAAATGCTAAATCGGTTTCTTCAAAGTTAAAAAACTGTCGGTATCTAAAATAGATACTATCCCTAGACAAACTCCAATTAGTTCCTCTTAAAAGGGCATAACGCTCTCTCAATCTACCGTATGGATAAACATAAGAAGCCATAGTAACTTTTTGTGCAAATTGAGATAAGTCATTTATCGAATCCATCTCTCTCCATTGATTTTTTTTCTGAATTACTAATGAATCAATGATTAATGAAAATGAATCACTTTCTAAAGAATATTTAGATGAAAGAAATTCATTTTCATTTTCAAGTTTAATTTCCATGTCAATTAAAAAATTGTTTTTACTTGCACCTTTTCCACTAAAAACTATAGACTTCTTAAAATCTGTGGAATTAACTCTTACCCATAGGCTATCTCCAGGCTCTAAAAAAACTGTTTGATATTCAGGAATATGCTCAATTTTATAAACTCCAGGTTCTAGATAATTAAAACTTCTCTTGAAGCTATTATTAGAATCTAAAAGTAAACAATCAATTGTAGAATTGTTTTTGTAAAGTATAAGATAATTCGATGAAGGGTTTATAATTTGACCACCAAAAAAAACTCGACTATCTGTCACTTCTTTATAGCATGAATTGAAAAAAATACCTGCAATTATTAAAATAAAGAAGTTATAATGTCTCATCAAGGAAAGAATTTTAATATAATTAAATTCAATTTATAAAATTAATAGCTTTCCTGTACTGGTTTTACTAATTTTGGCAAAAATTTATTTTATGCTATCAGTGAATAATCTATCTATTCAATATGGAAAAAGAGTTTTATTTGATGAGGTTAATGTAACTTTCTCAGCAGGAAATTGTTATGGAATTATTGGAGCTAATGGTTCGGGTAAATCAACGTTTTTAAATATATTATCTGGAAAACACGATGCTAATTCAGGAAATGTTTATCTAGAAATAGGTAAGCGTCTTTCTGTTTTAGAACAGAATCATAATTCCTACGATAATTGTCAAGTATTAGAAACTGTTTTAAGAGGAAATAAAGATTTGTTCTCTGTAAAAAATGAAATGGAAGAGATTTATTCAAATGAAAATTTTTCTGATTCTGATGGAGAAAGAGTAGGTGAATTACAAATTATTTATGAAGAAATGGATGGATGGAATGCAGAAAGTAATGCAGCAGTACTTCTTTCTAATTTAGAAATTCCAGAATCACTTCATTATAGTAATATGGGAGACATTGACGGAAAACAAAAAGTTAGGGTTCTATTAGCTCAAGCCTTATATGGTAATCCTGATGTTTTAATAATGGACGAACCTACAAATGATCTAGATTACGATACGATAAATTGGCTTGAAAACTTTTTGAGTAATTATAAAAATACTGTTATAGTTGTATCGCATGATCGTCATTTTTTAGATGCCGTATGTACACATATTTCAGATATTGATTTTGGTAAAATCAATCATTTTTCTGGAAATTATAGCTTTTGGTACGAATCATCACAATTAGCAGCAAGACAAAAAGTACAATCTAATAAAAAAGCAGAAGAAAAAAAGAAAGAATTACAAGAATTTATAGCCCGATTCTCAGCAAATGTTGCTAAGTCTAAACAAGCAACATCAAGAAAAAAAATGATTAATAAATTAAACATTGAAGAGATTAAACCCTCAAGTAGAAGATATCCTGGAATATTTTTTGAACAAGAAAGAGAGGCAGGAGATCAAATATTAAATATTGAAAATCTCTCTTACAAACTAGATGGAGAAATTTTATTTAGTGAAATAAATTTAAATTTAACAAAGTCTAACAAGGTAATCGTTTATAGCAAAGATTCAAGAGCGGTCAGTGGTTTTTTTCAAATTCTAAATAATGAATTAACTCCTGACTCAGGTAGTTTTGATTGGGGTATAACTACTACACAGGCATATTTGCCTTTAGATAACGATTCCTTATTTAACATGTCTCTATCATTGGTTGACTGGTTAAGGCAATGGACAGAGATTGAAGAAGAAAGGGAAGAAGTTTATTTGAGAGGTTTTTTAGGCAAAATGTTGTTTAGTGGTGAAGAAGCTCTTAAAAGCTCAAATGTATTATCTGGAGGGGAAAAAATAAGATGTATGTTGTCTAAAATGATGATGAGCCGTTCTAATGTTTTAATTTTAGATGAACCTACTAATCATTTAGATTTAGAATCTATAACTGCATTTAATAATGCCTTAAAAAAATTCAAAGGTACTCTACTTTGTTCTACACAAGACCATTTGTTTGCACAATCACTGGGAAATAGAATTATAGAACTAACTCCCAAAGGAATAATAGATAGACATCTTACTTTTGATGAGTACATGACAGATATTAAAGTAAAAGATTTACGAAATGATATGTATTCATAATAAATTTTACCAGAAAAAGCTATAAAGACCTGCTAATAAAATCATTAAAGCAAACGATCCAATATTAAAAGTAGGACTAGTATCAAATATTCCTTTCTCATGCTTAATTCCTTTTACATCATTATCTTCTCTATTTTCATTATAACTAACTATTGCTATTACAATCATAGTTAAAATTGCAGTAATTGCCATTTGATCTATAAAAGGAAGGGTAGGAGCAATATTATTTAATACAGTGCCAGTAAACCAATCTTTTGGTCCAATTTTTAAAAACATTGCAATAGGAATTGAAGATAAAGCTCCATATATAGCTCCTTTGTTTGAAGTTTTTTTCCAAAATAATCCTAAAACAAAAACAGCTAAAATTCCAGGACTTACAACACCTGTATATTCTTGAATAAACTGGAAAGCTTGATCAATACCACCTAAAAGTGGAGCCATTATTGTAGCAATAATAAGTGCAATAGTTGCAGAAAATCTTCCTACATTAACTGTTTTTGAATCATTTGCATTTTTATTGAAAAATGGCTTATATATATCCATCGTAAAGATAGTAGCAGTTGAATTTAGCATTGATGCTAAAGATGAAACAATTGCAGCAGCAAGGGCGGCAACAGCAATTCCTTTTAAACCTGTTGGTAAAAATTGCATCAACCATGGATAAGCTTTGTCTGCCGATCCTTGAGTAGGCATATTTGTTAGGCCTGTTTCACCCAAAGTTGATAATAAACTAGGGTCATTAACAATTACATAAGCAGCAATACCGGGGATTACAATTATCAACGGAAGAATCATTTTTAAACCCGCCGCAAACAAAATACCTTTTTGAGATTCTTTTAAAGATTTAGCGGCTAACGTTCTTTGAATTATATACTGATTAAACCCCCAATAATATAAATTAGCAACCCACATTCCACCAATTAAAACTCCAATACCAGGTAAATTCATGTATTCCGGGTTACTCTTTTCTAAGATCATATCAAACTTTTCAGGAACAATCTCATATAAATTATACAAACCTTTTAACATTCCATCGCCACCTGAAACTGTGTTTAAAGCCAAATAAGATGTAATAAAACCACCAATAATCAATACGATTACCTGAATTATGTCAGTCCAAGCAACAGCCGACAATCCTCCATAAAGTGAATATGCAGCAGCAAAAAGGGCAAGGCCTATAACCCCTTCGACTAATTCAATTCCTAAAATAGTTTCTAAGGCTAATCCACCTAAATATAAAACCGAGGTGAGATTAACAAACACATACAATCCAATCCAAAAAATTGCTAAAATTGTTTTCAACTGGCTAGAAAAACGTTTTTCAACAAACTCAGGGATAGTATATATTTGTTTTTCAATAAAAATTGGTAGAAAATATTTTCCTACAATAATTAATGTTAAAGCTGCCATCCATTCGTAAGAAGCAATCGCAAGGCCAACTGCAAAACCTGAACCAGACATTCCTATGAATTGCTCAGCTGAAATGTTAGCGGCAATTAAAGATGTTCCTATTGCCCACCAAGGAAGAGATTTACTAGCTAAAAAGTAATCTTCAGCACTTTTAGTTTCTCCCTTTTTGTCTCTTGAGACCCATAAACCAACACCAAGAATTATAACTCCATATAAAGCAAAAACGATATAGTCTAATGTTTCAAAATTTGTATTCATAATATTTGATTAGTTACAGATTGATATTTTCTTGGGTATTTAAAGTACTTTAATATACAGTTTCCAATATAATAGAAAAAAAATAAAAAAGCTTTTCTTTCTTATTAAACATAAGATCAAAGAATTTTTTTAATAATTTCAATTGCTTTACTCTTTTCATTATTATGAACAAATAAGTCTTGTGAAAAAGGGAATAAGGATCCAAAACCCGCAAGTCTTGCCGATTCAGACTGGTCTTTTATAATTGGAAAGATATTTTCATCAATAAGTGCTGTTTTAATAGCTAAAACAAACATAGAAGACCCTGTATATACTTTTGAATAAGAAGAAATCATTTAGAGCGTCTTTGATTAACGAAGTTGTGCGTTTAATTCTTGTTCAAATTGTTTTTTTAACTTGTTCATTACTTTATCTATATAATTGTCTGTTAAAGTTTTTCTTTTGTCAAGAAAAGTAAATCTAACACCATAAGATTTTTTATCATTAGGAATTTTGTCTCCCTCATAAACATCAAATAAATCAACAGATTCAAGAATATTTTTTTCAGTTTTTTTTGATAAGTTAACTACAGATTCAAATGAAATATTTTTATCTAATAATAGGGAAAAATCTCTTTGAGTATATGGAAATTTTGAAATTTCATTGATATTAAATTTGTTTTGTAAATTAACCTTATTAAGGGATTCTATGTTTAAAACGGAAGCGAAAACTTCTTCATCTATACCAAAATAATTTCTTATAGCTTTATTTACTAATCCAAAACTACCTGCTAAACTGTCATTTATTATTATGGATAAACCTTCAGAGAAAAAGCCTGAGTTAAGTGTGTCATATTTAAAATTATCAATACGCTGACTTTTTAAAACACCACTTATTATACCTTTTAAATAAAAAAATGAAGGAACTTTGTTGTCACTACTCCAATGATAATTATAGTTTGATTTTACTATTCCTAGAAAAAGAGATTTATTTTCTTTATGTTTATCATTATCAATAAAATAAGTTTTTCCTAATTCAAAAACTTTAATATTTTTTTGCTGTCTATTTAAATTAAAAGCTATTACTTCTAAACCTGAATAAAGAAGTGTATTTCTTAATTGTGACAATTCACTTCCTAAAGGATTTATAATTTTAATGCTTTTTTGCTTTTCAGTGGTAATCTTTGAAAGATTATCATAGACTGGGTTAGTAATTGAATTATTTATAATTTCTGAAAATCCTTTACCAACAAGTAATTTTGAAATATATTCATCTAGAAAAAATTCATTTTTATAATTAAATTCAGGTAAGTTAATTTTTAATTCAGTAGAATTCTTAATTGAATTATAACCATAAACTCTTAAAATTTCTTCAATTACATCAGCAGGTCTGGTAACATCAAACCTGTATCTTGGAATTGTTATAGCAACACCTTCCTCTGTTACATTATCAATTTTAATTTCTAATGCATTTAATATATTTGTTAAGTTTTCTTTAGGAATAGATTGACCTATTGTTTTATCAATATTATTATATGATAAAAATATTTTAATCGGATCTTTTAAAGGTTCACATACTTCTTGAATTTCACTTGAAACAGTTGCGCCAGCAAATTCAATTATTAATAAAGCAGCACGTTTGAGTGCAAATTCAGTTATTTCCGGGTCAACACCTCTTTCAAATCGAAAAGATGCATCTGTGCTTAGCCCGTGTCTTTTAGAACTCTTTCGTATACTTATTGGATCAAAATATGCGCTTTCAAGAAAAACATTTGTTGTGGATTCATTAACACCAGAAGATTCACCACCATATATACCTGCTAAACATAATGGTTTCTCATCATCACATATCATTAAGTCTTCTGAGGACAATTCGAGAACAGTCCCATCTAGAGTTTTAAACTTAGTTTTATCTTTTAAAGTTTTAACGATAATTTTTCCTTTAATTTTATCCGCATCAAAAGAATGTAATGGTTGACCTAAATCATGTAAAACATAATTTGTAATATCTACAATATTGTTTTTTGGAGTTACACCTATAGATTTTAAAAAATTTTGCATCCAATTTGGAGAAGGACTAATTTTTATATTACTTAAAGTAATTCCAAAGTACCTTGGAGCCATCTCAGGTTTATCGACTTGAATTTTAATTTTTTTAGTGTTTGACCCTGATGGAAATAAATCTATTGAAGGGCTATTCCATTCATATGAAATATTATTTTGTATAAATGATGCTTTTAAGTCACGAGCAACTCCCATATGGCTCATAGCGTCAGCTCTATTAGGTGTTAAATCAATATCAAAAACATAATCTTCACAAACATCAAAAACTTCACTACAAGGAGTTCCGTTTGGAATATCATTTTCAAGTATCATAATGCCATCATGTGAATCACCAATACCTAATTCATCTTCGGCACATATCATACCGTAACTATCTTCACCCCTAATTTTACTCGCTTTAATTTTAATTTCTTTTCCATGATTAGTATTAAGAGTAGATCCTACAAGTGCTATAGGAACCTTTTGTCCCTTATCAACATTAGGTGCTCCACAAACAATCTGGATGGTTTCAGATTTACTTATTTTTACTTTAGTTAATTTTAGCCGATCAGCATTTGGGTGTTGAACACAGCTAATTACTTCGCCAACAATCACACCTCCAAGGCCACCTTTTACTGTTTCAAAGAAATGGGTGCCTTCAACTTCAAGACCAAGGTCTGTAAGGTGAGAAGCAATTTCTTGAGCAGGTAATTCAGATTTAATGTACTTTTTTAACCAACTGTAAGATATTTTCACAAAAAATATTTTAATTGAAAATTAAATAATAATACAAATATAATGTATCGTATTCTTTAGCTGATATAATTCCATATGTTTTTAAAAGTTCCTATTTCAGCTAATGTATGTTTAATACATTGATTTGATTTTTTTTCAAAATTTTCATCAGAGTCTAATATTTTTTTGGCTGATTCACGAGCCAATATTAACAGTTCTTGATCTTTAGCGATATCTGCTATTTTAAGATTTAAAACTCCACTTTGTTGAGTACCCATGATATTTCCTGGACCTCGAAGTTTTAAGTCAACATCTGCAATTTCAAAACCATTATTTGTTTTAACCATTGTTTTAATCCTTAATTTAGAATCAGTGGATAGTTTATTTCCTGTCATTAATATGCAATAACTTTGATTATTTCCCCTTCCAACTCTTCCTCTTAACTGATGAAGTTGAGACAATCCAAATCTCTCGCTGCTTTCAATAATCATTACCGAAGCATTTGGAACATTAACACCTACCTCAATCACTGTAGTTGAAACCATAATTTGAGTTTCACCATTTATAAATCGATTCATTTCATACTCTTTGTCTTCATTTTTCATTCTACCATTAAGAATTGAAATTTTATAGTTAGGTAAAGGGAAAGATCTACTTATACTCTCATAACCATCCATTAGGTCTTTATAGTCCATTTTTTCAGATTCTTCAATTAAAGGATAGACAATATAAATTTGTCTTCCCATTTTAATTTCTTGTTTGATAAATTTAAACACAGACAATCTTTTACTGTCATCTCTCTCTACTGTCTTAATAATCTTTCTGCCAGGTGGTAATTCATCTATTATAGAAATTTCAAGATCACCGTATAAAGTCATGGCAAGTGTTCTGGGGATTGGAGTGGCAGTCATTACTAAAATATGAGGTGGAAGAACATTTTTTTTCCAAAGCTTAGATCTTTGAGCTACTCCAAACCTATGCTGTTCATCAATTATTGCTAATCCTAAATTATCAAATACTATAGAGTCTTCTATAAGGGCATGAGTTCCTATTAAAATATTAATTTTTCCTAATGTTAAATCTTTCAAAATAGGAATACGTTTGTTTTTAGACACACTACCTGTTATAAGAGCAACATTTATACCCATTTTAACTGATAAATTTTTAATTAATCTATAATGTTGCTGAGCTAGAATTTCTGTTGGAGCCATTATGCAAGACTGGTATTTATTATCAATTGAGATAAGCATACTCATAAACGCAACTATAGTTTTTCCAGAACCTACATCTCCTTGTAGTAACCTGTTCATTTGACGACCTGTTCCAAGATCTTTTCTGATTTCTTTAATTACTCTAAGTTGAGCATTTGTCAAATCAAAAGATAAATGATGATGATAAAAATTGTTAAAATACTCGCCGACATGAGGAAAGACATATCCTTTGGTTTTAATTTTTCTTTCTTTCTTTTTTATTAAAATTTGTAGCTGTAAATAAAAAAATTCCTCAAACTTTAATTTCTTTTGAGCTGTTGCTAAAATGTCTGAGTTTTCTGGAAAATGAATATTTCTCAATGCTAAATCATTAGAAATAAGATTCAAATTATTTAGCAGGTCTAAAGGTAATGTTTCTCTAAATGGTTTTGAATAAGACTTAAAAAGTTCATAGAGCATCTTTCTTAAAATGTTTTGAGTAATTCCAGAATTAATGGATTTTTCAGTAGTTGGATAGATACTATTGAATGCAACTCTTTTTTTTGATTTAAAAGAACTTAATAACTCCATTTCTGGATGGGGCATATTAACGGAATTTTTAAAATAATTGATTTTACCAAATATTACATAAGGCATGTTTAATTTTAAATTAGAAGCAATCCATTTATGACCTCTAAACCAAATCAAATCTATTGAACCAGTATCATCTTCAAACGATCCAATAAGTCTAGTTTTATTTTGAGTCTGGACAGTCTTTAAATTAGTTAAAGAACCTATAATTTGAATTTCAGATGTCGAATCAGGTAATTGATTTATTTTATAAAACTTTGTTCTATCTAAATATCTATTTGGAAAAAAATGTATTAAATCTTGAATAGTATCTATTCCAAACTCACTTTTCAACAATGAATGTCTGTTTGGCCCTACACCATTAAGGTAAATAATTGATTTTTGAAGTTCATTCATTTATTATTCGAATTTAAAGCATTTAAATAAAAGAAGTTTTAAATTTGATAATAAACCTAATAAATGAGAGCATTAGTAATATCTGGTGGGGGAAGTAAGGGTGCTTTTGCTGGAGGAGTAGCTCAATATCTTATTGAAGAAACTAAGTATAATTATGATATTTTAATTGGAACTTCAACAGGAAGTCTCTTAATCTCTCATTTAGCACTTGGAAAAATATCAAAGCTAAAGAATATTTTTACGAATGTTAATCAAAAAACAATTTTTAGCAACTCTCCTTTTTTAATATCAAATAAAAACGGAATTGATACAGTTTCAATGAATCATTTAAACATTTTAAAAAATTTTATTAGAGGTCGTAAAACATTTGGCGAAAGTAAAAACCTAAGGAAGACCTTATCAGAAGTCTTAACTGAAGATGAGTTTAAAACCTTAAAAAATCTTAAAAAAAAGATATTAATTTGTGTCTCAAACTTAACAACTAATAAAGTTGAATTTCCTGATTTAAAAAATAATGAATACCAAGATTTTTTAGATTGGATTTGGATATCATGTAATTACGTTCCATTCATGAGTTTAGTTAAAAAAAATAATTTTGAATATGCTGATGGTGGTTTTGGAGCAATCTTAGCTGTTGAGCAGGCAATTAAAAATGGTGCTACTCATGTTGATGCAATTGTTTTACAAACTAAAACTCAACAATTAAACAGATTACCATCAAGAAATCCATTTGATTTATTGGGTTCTGTATTTGATTTTATGACTGATAGAATTATGAAAGAAAATATCAAGTTAGGAGAACTTACTGCAAAAACAAATGATGCAACTGTGAGTTACTTCTACACTCCAAAAGTTCTAACAACAAATTCATTAATATTTAACAAACAAAAAATGAATAAATGGTGGAACGAAGGTTTTCTTCATGCCCATAAGGAATTATCTAAAGTTTAATTTTTAAGATAATCTAAAGCTAATTGAGTCATTGTTTTAACACCTAAAATCATTGAACTGTCATCAACAAAAAAATCAGGAGTATGGTGAGATGGAGCTTCATTTTCAAGAACCGATAACGGTGTCCCTCCTAAAAAATAATATAATCCAGGAATCTTTTCTTGAAAATATGAAAAATCTTCAGCTCCAGTAACAGCATCATTTAAAATAACATTTTCTTTTCCTGCAACATTTTGCAATGTAGGCAACATCATTGCAGTTAAATCAGGGTCATTATAAGTAATAGACGCTCCATCTGTTATAGATATTTTTGCTTTAGCTCCATATGCAGAAGCGACTCGAGTCACTAGCTCATTCATTCTCTTTCTAATTAACTCTTTCATGCCAGAGTCAAGAGTTCTAATAGTACCAATCATTTGAACACTTTCAGGTATAATATTGAATCGAATTCCAGAATGTATAGAGCCTACAGAAATTACCGCAGCTTCTTTTGTAAGCTGACTATTTCTACTGATTATTGTTTGTAATCCTGTAATTATTTGAGAAGAAACTACAATTGGGTCAACTCCTAGCCAAGGTGAAGATCCATGAGATTGTTTGCCAATTACATCTATTACAAACCTTTGTGAGGCAGCCATTGTTCCTCTAGGTCTATAATTAATTTTTCCTACATGAAGACCAGAGCTTATGTGTAGTCCAAAAATTGCATCCACATCTGGATTTTTCAAAACTCCTTCTTTTACCATTTGTAAGGCACCGCCTGTTTCTCCTTCAGGTGGTCCTTCCTCTGCTGGCTGAAAAATAAATTTTACAGTTCCTGCAAAATTATTATTATTTGATAGTATTTCTGCAACTCCCATTAAAATAGCTATATGAGTATCATGACCACAGGCATGCATAACTCCAGTCTCGCGATTATTGTATTTAGCAATGACCTCAGACTTGTAAGGAAGTTCATTTCTTTCAGTAACTGGTAGTGCATCCATATCAGCTCTTAAAGCAACAACTTTACCAGGTTTTTTTCCTTTTAATATACCAACTACTCCTGTATGAGCAATTCCTGTTTGAACTTCAATGCCAAGACTTTTTAGATGATCTGCTACTTTTTTAGATGTTTTGAATTCTCTATTTGAAAGTTCGGGGTTTTTATGAATATCATGTCTCCATTTAATTATTTTTGATTCAATTTTCTCAATATCATCTTGAATAATTTGTGATTTAACACTTTCAGTTAATTGAGCATTAATTGAAAATGAATAAATATATAAAAAAATAAATATTTGAAATTTGTTAATAATATAGTGGCTCATATGTGTCCTTTTTTTATTAAAGATAGGATCTTTATAAAAATATCCAAATATCAATTATTTAAAGATTTCCTTAAATTCTTTTTATCATGAATAGAAATAAAGTTGATTTTTTAAAAGAACTTAATGGTGCTCAAAAAGCACCAGTCATTCATAAAGATGGACCCTTAATTGTAATAGCTGGTGCAGGATCAGGTAAAACTAGAGTTTTAATATATCGAATTGCCTATTTAATTCAACAAGGTATTGATCCTTTTGAAATCTTGTCATTAACATTTACAAATAAGGCTGCAAGAGAAATGAAGGAAAGAATTTCAAATCTGATAGATTCTTCTGAAGCTAAAAATCTATGGATGGGAACTTTTCATTCGATTTTTGCTCGTTTATTACGAGCAGAAGCCGATAAACTCGGTTTTCCGTCAAACTTTACAATCTATGACACACAAGACTCTGAGAGGTTAATTGGAAGTATCATAAAAGAAATGAATTTAGAAAAAGATATTTATAGAACTAAACAAATTAGAAATCGTATTTCGGCTTTTAAAAACAGTTTAATTACTGTTAAAGCATATTATAATGATTCAGACCTTATTGATGCTGATAAAATGGCAAGACGACCAAAAATGGGAGATATATATAATGAATATGTTGAAAGATGCTATAAGTCTGGAGCGATGGATTTTGATGATTTATTATTAAGAACCAATGAGCTTTTAAATATGTTTCCAATGGTTTTGTCAAAGTATCAAAATCGATTTAAATATATATTAGTAGATGAATATCAAGATACAAATCACTCTCAATATTTAATTATTAAGGCTCTATCTGATAAATTTCAAAATATTTGCGTAGTAGGTGATGATGCTCAAAGTATATATGCATTTAGAGGGGCGAATATTAATAATATATTAAACTTTCAAAATGACTATGAAGATGTTAAGCTGTATAGACTTGAACAAAATTATAGATCGACTAAAAATATAGTTAGTGCAGCGAATTCTGTAATTAATCATAATCAGTCTAAAATTGACAAAGTTGTTTGGACAGCAAATGATCTGGGATCAAAAATAAAAGTTAAATGTCTACCAACTGATTCTGATGAAGGGAGAGCAGTAGCTTCAATTATTTTTGAAAATAGAATGAATAAACAAAAACAAAATAAAGATTTTGCAGTACTATATAGAACTAATGCACAATCAAGAGCAATTGAAGATTCATTAAGAAAGAGAAATATCCCATACAGGGTTTATGGAGGTTTATCGTTTTATCAAAGAAAAGAAATAAAGGATGTTTTGGCATATTTAAGATTGATTGTTAATCCAAATGATGAGGAAAGCCTTAAAAGAATAATTAACTATCCAACTAGAGGAATAGGTGTTACTACAATTGATAAACTAATCATAGCTTCAAAAGAAAATAATTTAACCTTGTTTGAAGTAATTCAAAATTTATGGAAATTAAAAATTTCGATAAATAAAGGTACAATGGATAAGTTAAATGGTTTTCTGAATATTATAAGATCATTTCAAATTGAAAATGAAAAATTGAATGCGTTTGAAATAAGTGATTTAGTCACAAAGAAAACTGGTATTGTCAATATTTTAAAAAGTGAAGGAACTCCAGAAAGCATTTCTAAAATTGAAAATATTGAAGAGCTTTTAAATGGTATTCGTGATTTTACTGAAGGTCAAATAGAAATAGTTAATGCAACTGGAAGTATAAGTGAGTTTCTTGAAGATGTTGCATTGGCAACTGATTTTGATAATGATAAAGATCCTAATGCAGATAAAGTTTCTCTGATGACAATTCATTTAGCTAAAGGTTTAGAATTTCCTGAAGTATTTATTGTAGGGCTGGAAGAAGATTTATTTCCTTCCGCAATGAGTTTAAACACTAGAGGAGAATTGGAGGAAGAGAGAAGATTATTTTATGTTGCTATTACCAGAGCTAAAGAAAAAGTATATATAACATATGCTCAATCTAGATATAGATGGGGTAAATTAATTGATGCAGAACCAAGTCGTTTTATTGAAGAAATTGATTCTAAATATGTTGAAAAGGATTATTTAGATCGTCATAAATCTATAGCATTGGTTGATTCTTCAATATTTGGATCATTTGAAAATAAAAAGCCTCAAAAAGTATTTAACTCAATATCAAAGCCAAATCAATCTCAGCTATCAAAGCTTAAAAAATCAAATAGTATACAAAAGACTACTACTAATTCAAATAACTATTCAATTAAACTTATAATTGGAATGAAAGTTAAGCATGGAAGGTTTGGAAAAGGTAAAGTCTTATCATTAGAAGGCATAGGTGATGATAAAAAAGCAGCAATTGATTTTGAAGGCTTTGGAATTAAAAACTTATTAGTCAGATTTGCTAAGCTAACTGCAGTTAAGGATTAATGAATTTAATTCAAATATATTCTGACAATCCCAATCCTAAGCAAATAGATATAATAATTGCTGTTTTGAAAAATGATGGTGTAATAATTTATCCCACTGACACAGTCTATGCAATAGGTTGTTTAAGTAATAGTTCTATTGGTTTAAAAAAATTATTAAGACTAAAATCAAGTAAAGCAGAAAAGTTAACTCTAAGTTTTATTTTCAAAGATATTTCTACTTTATCTGGTTTTGTAAAGCCCTATAGTAATAAAACATTTAGGATATTAAACAAATGTTTTCCAGGCCCTTATGCTTTTATAATGAATGCTCAAACTAAACTTCCAATTCCCTTTCAAAAAAGAAAAGATATTGGGGTTAGAATTAGTAAGCATCCAATAGTTAAATCTATTTTAAATAAACTTGACGCTCCATTAGTCACAAGTTCATTGCATGATAAAAATAAAATAATTGAATATACTACAAACCCAAAGGTAATTTATGATGAGTGGAGTCATAAAGTAGATCTAATTATTGATGGTGGGTACTCAGGGAACATGCCTTCAACAGTAATTGATTTAAGAGATGATGAGCCCATTTTAATTAGAAAGGGTAAAGGAAGCTTATTCTAAAAAAAAACACACACTCCTAGGAGCGTGTTTTAAATAAATATTTTTTTACTGGGCAGATTCCATACCTTTTTCAATGAGATCATAAAACTGGTCTAGTTTAGGTAAAACAACAATTCGAGTCCTTCTGTTTTTTGCCCTATTAGAATCATTATTGTTATCAAATAATGGAATATAGGAACTTCTTCCTGATGCAGTCATTCTTTCTGGCGATACATTAAAGTCATTTTGTAAAATTCTAACAACAGCTGTAGCTCGCTTAACACTTAAATCCCAATTATCAAGTATTGACTCTGTTTTGATTGGAAGGTTGTCTGTATGCCCCTCTACCATAAATTCTAATTCAGGACGATTATTAACGACCTCAGCCACTTTACCAAGGACTTCTTTTGCACGTTTAGTAATCATATAACTACCAGAACTAAACAATAATTTATCTGAAATTGAAACATAAACGACTCCTTTTTCAACATTAACTTCGATATCATCATCACTTAAATTACCTAACACTCCTTTTAAACTGGTAACCAATGCTAATGTAACTGAATCTTTTCTTGTAACAGCATCTTGCATTTTTTGAATACGAACATCTTTTTCTTTCATACTTTCTAAAGATTTTTCAAGATTTTCTGCGCCTTTTTGAGATAGAGTAGTTAAATTCCCAAGATTGCTAATCAAATCCTGATTATTATCCTTTAAAAACTTAACTTGATCTTTTAAAGCTGAAAGACTATTTAAAGCAGCTTCTTTTACGTCTTTACATGTGTTGAGTTGTACTGATGCAGAATTAAGGTTATTTTTTGTGTTTTGTTGTAATGTTTCTAGCTCTTGAAATTTCTTTTGAGAAACACAAGAGGTCAATAATATTGAAACTATTAAAAGGGATGTTACATTTTTCATTTGTGAATTATTAAATTATCTATTTTAAAATTAAATAAATATAAAAGTATTATTGTGAAAGTTTTGTGAAAATCCGTTGCTTTTTTATAAAATAAGCCCAGACTATTGATTTAATAGACCAATATTTATTTTTATTACTATTTAAAGTTCTTTTTTTATAATGAGACTTAAAACTTATGTAAAATGACATATGGGCTCTAATTATAGAAATTATGGGAATAAATTCTCCTTTAATAAGAAATCTAAAAGACATAAAAAAGTCTAAAATTAATCTAACAAAAAGTGTTTTAAATAAATATTTTTTTGGTAGGTTTTTAGTTAATAGAATTAAAGAATTTCTAAAGTTTAAATACCATTTAAACCCTGATTTCGGTAAAGTTCCACCTCCTACATGATATACTTTTGATTCACCAATAGATATAGCTCTAAAGTTATTATTAAAAGCTCTCCAACATAAATCAATTTCCTCAAAATGTGCAAAAAAATCATTATCAAATCCTCCTAGACTAATCCAAACTTTTTTTCTTATAAAAAAACATGCACCGCTTGCCCAAAAAATATTTTCATTATTATCATATTGCCCAAAGTCCTTTTCTAGAAAATCAAAAATTCTCCCTCTGCAGTAAGGATATCCATAAAAATCTATATAACCACCAGCTGCTCCCGAATATTCAAAAGATTTTCTATTGTTATAATCCAATATGTTAGGCTGAGCAATTGAAATATCCTTATGTGTTTTAAAAACTTCATAAATCGGTTTTAGCCAATCTTCCGTTACTTCTACATCTGTATTTAAAAGGCAAAATATGTCAGCGTTTATTTCACTCAATCCTTTATTATAGCCCTCGGCAAAACCATAATTTTGTTTTAATAGTATACATTTAATATTAGGAAAATTAGATTTTATAAATTTAATTGAATTATCATGTGAATTATTATCAATAACATATATATCAGAACTATTGGTATTCTTAACAAGGGTTGGTAAAAATAGATTTAATAATTTCTCACCATTCCAATTCAATAAAACAACTGCTATTTTCATTAGTTAAAACTGTTAAAATCTGGAATATCATCTAAAAAACAATAATTATTAGAGTCATAGTTAACTTCACAAAAATAGTGAGAAAGACCATTAGAAACCATTAAATACTTACTTCTTACTGATAAGTTATATTTTGCTATTTGATCAAAAGCATCTTGAGAAATATTAATATTAGGTGCCTTGCATTCAACAAGAAGAATTACGTTACCCTCTTTAGAATAAACAATTATATCATATCTTTTGGAAAGACCATTTACTAAAAGCTTTTTTTCAACATTAATTAATGCCTTAGGATATTTTTTTACAAAAATTAAAAAGTGAATGCAATGCTGACGAACCCATTCCTCTCGAGTTAATAAAAACCATTTTTTTCGAATTATATCAAATATGAAGTGTTTATTTTCTTTATTTTTGAAACGAATTCTAAAATCAGGGAAACTTAACTTTTCCATTAAACAAAATTGCACAAAAAAAATTAGATGTACGTTCAGGATAAAATAATTAATGAAATTAAAAATGGGAAAATCGCCCCTTTTTATTTGTTGTCAGGTAATGAACCATATTTTATTGATTATATATCCGATTACCTTATTGATAGACTAATAAATGAGTCTGCCAAAGATTTTGATTTTAGTATACTTTATGGAAGAGATACAAGTGTAAATGAAATCATTGAAATTGCAAAAAGATATCCAATGGTTGCTGATTATCACGTAATTTTAATCCGTGAGGCTCAATATCTTGAAAAAAAATATGATGAATTGTCAAAATATCTTTTGAATCCTCAAATGCAATCTATTGTTATTTTTTGCTATAAAAATAAATCTTTTGATAAAAGAAGTAAACTTTACAAAGCCGCTATGAGCTCTGGTGTGGTTTATGACTCTAAGCCTTTGTATGACAATCAAATAGCAAGTTGGATATTCACACAATTAAAAAAAGAAAAGTTGAAGGCAGATCCTAAATCAATACAATTATTAATTGAGTTTTTAGGTTTAGACTTAGGTAAAATAATGCAAGAAATTAATAAACTAAAAATTTTATGTTCTGATAAATTGATAACACCTGAAATAATTGAACAGTATATTGGAATTAGCAAAGACTTTAATAATTTTGAATTAATTAATGCTATAGGAACAAAAAATAAGAAAAAATCTGTACAAATAATTTTTTATTTATCAAATAATTCAAAAAATCATCCTATTGTTTTAACAATATCGTCTCTATTTCAATTCTTTAAAAAACTACTTTTATTCCATGGTATCAATCGAGATAAAAGTAAATTTTCAAGCCTTCTAGGGGTTAATCCGTATTTCATTAAAGATTATGAAATAGCATCCAAGTTCTACAATATGAAAAATTGTAGCTATGCTATAGAGGTAATTCATCGTGCTGACTTAAAGAGTAAGGGAATTATTGGAAATAGTGAAAATCATCAAGAAATTCTAATTGATTTAATCAATGAAATTTTCAATAATTAAAATAGGTTTGGATATTCTTCAGGATTTATCTCATTCATTAATTGATAAACCGCTTCAAAAATGTCATTAACATTAGGTTTTGAAAAATAATCTCCATCTGTACCATAAGCAGGTCTATGTTCTTTTGCAGATAAGAGTTTAGGTTCACTATCTAACAAATTATATATATTTTGCTTATCAAGCAATTGTTGTAATATATACGCAGTTCCTCCCCCCGGCATATCTTCATCTACAATTAATAATTTATTTGTTTTATTTATACTTATTTTAATTTGATGTGATAAATCAAAAGGAATTAAGGATTGTATATCAATCACTTCAGGTTTAATGTTAAACTTTTCAAGTTGATTAGATGCCTCTATAGCTAATTGAAGAGTAGCGCCATAACTAACTATAGTAATATCTTTTCCATTTTTTAAAACTTCAATCTCTCCGATAGGAGAAGTAAATAAACCAATATTTGTGGGTAGATTTTCTTTCAATCTATAGGCATTTAATGTTTCAATAACTATGGCGGGCTGATTCAATTTTAAAAGAGAATTGTACATTCCTGCAGCAATTGTCATATTTCTTGGTGTTAATATAAATATTCCTCTTAAAAGATTAATCATTCCTCCCATTGGAGATCCAGAATGCCAAATACCCTCTAATCTATGACCTCTAGTTCTTATTATTAAAGGAGCAACTTGCTGTCCATAAGTTCTATAGCTTAATGAAGCTAAATCATCACTTAATATTTGTACACAATAAAGAATGTAATCTAAGTATTGAATTTCAGCTATTGGCCTAAGCCCTCTAAGGGCCATACCTATTCCCTGACCAACAATTGTGGCTTCCCTAATTCCAGTATCTGCTACACGCAATTCTCCATGCTTTGATTGTAGCCCTTCTAATCCTTGATTTACTCCTCCAATTTGACCACAATCTTCTCCAAAAATCAATAAACGATCATTTGTTGATAATAAAACATCAAAATTATCTCTTAAAATGATTCTTCCATCAACTAAAGTAGGTTCTTTATTGTATTCAGGAGAGATTTGATTAAACTGAATTTCCTTTGAATATAATTCAGATGAAAATTTAGGTTGTAATGTTTGAGAAAGATTTTTTAAATACTCTATGAATTTTAGTTTTGACGGGTGGTTAAATTTTGAAATTGATGGTAACAAAGACCTTCCAATGGATAAAATTTCTCTATAACCAACATTATCAAGCTTAGCCAATTCTAATTTGGTGATTTGTATAGGCACTGATTTTGAACTAGCCTTATACATTGATTCAAGATGAGTGTTAATCTTTTTAAGTTCTTTCTTAATTGGCTCTTGACAGCTATTCCAAGCACTAACTTTTGCATTTTTAGCACTCAAAATTGCTTCAGAATCAATTTTATCAAGTGTATCTCTATCTGATATTTTATTTTCAAGAATCCAGTTTTTAAATTTTAAATTACAATCGTACTCCTTTTCCCACTTTAGTCTAGAATTCGACTTATAACGCTCATGTGATCCTGAGGAAGAATGCCCAAGTGGTTGAGTAAGATCTATAACATGAACTATAACAGGGATATGATTAATACGTGCGAATTTTTCAGCCCTAGAATAAGCCTTAATTAAAGAAGGGTAATCCCACCCCTTCACCTGAATTATTTCGAAACCATCTTTTTTAGAAGTTTTTTCAAAACCAGATAATGCCTCAGAAATATTTGATTTTGTAGTTTGTTGCTTATTAGAAACAGAGATTCCGTATTCATCATCCCAAATACTCATAACTAGAGGTATTTGTAAAACACCTGCAGCGTTAATAGCTTCAAAAAACAAACCTTCACTGGTACTTGCATTACCTATTGTTCCCCACGCTATTTCATTACCATTATTAGAAAAAGATTTTGATTTTTTGATTTTAAGTTGTCTATAAATCTTGGATGCTTGTGCTAATCCAACTAGCCTTGGCATTTGAGAACCAGTAGGAGACACGTCAGAGCTGTGATTCTTTTGCTTCATTAAATCTTTCCAAGAACCATCTTTATTTATGCTTTTACTTAAAAAATGACCACCCATCTGTCTTCCACCTGACATTGGTTCGAAATCTAGGTCAGTATGAGCATAAAGAGCAGCAAAAAAATTTTCAGGAGTTAATAAACCTTGGGCCATCAACAATGTTTGATCTCTGTAGTATCCAGACCTAAAATCACCATTTTTAAAAAAATGATTAAGAGCTATTTGTGGTAATTCTTTACCGTCGCCAAATATTCCAAACTTACCTTTACCTAAGAAAACTTCCCGACGGCCAACAATACTACATTCCCTACTTAAAACAATAGTTTTATAATCTTCAATTACAAGTTTTTTATATTCTTCGTAATTGATGTTTTGTTTCAAATTTAAAGTTGATGCTGACATATATATCGGCTCCAAATTTACAAAATTTATATCTAATCAAATTAGAACCATGTTCTTGAGAAGAAGGTAGAAATATCCTTCGAATTTAGAGATAAAACAAATCTAATTTTAGAAGAATAATTGTCTTTATTCAATGAATACTCATGGCTTGATCCAACTGGGAAATACAGCTCTAGATAATCGGGTATGAAATTCAACCTAAAACCATAATCATAATATGATTTGTGACCTTGATTTATGCTTTTAAGTATACCAATATCAATATAACCTTCAAACCATTTCCATATCCCCATACTAATATTCGAGCTTAAAAGCCATTGATTTGAACTATTATTAGGAATTATTGATTTAAATCCACCTTCATTTAAAATAAATTGTTGACTATAAAACCCTTCAGTCTCTGAGCGGCCAAAATAGGCATATTTAAACAAGTAATCATTCGGTCTATTTAAGTTAAAATTGAAATAATTATTAGTATTTAAATTGTTTTGAATAAAACTTCCAAAAAACAGCCTACTGGAAAACAATCTTCCTGATTTAAATAATTTTCTATATTCCATTTCTAATATTAACTTTTTAAAGTCTTTTGCGATTTCAAAACTATTTTCAATTGTGAAATAATTGACAGAACCTCTATTAGAAATTTGATGTTTAATTTCTCCTAATGAATAATTTGGAGCGATATCATTAAAATTTATAAGTTCTCTTTGAATACTATACCAAGAAAGACTTAAACCGTGTCTTAAATTACTTCTTAAATTATTGGGTCTAAAATAAAATTTTAATGATGGTACAGCTATTTTATATAATGAATTTGATGCATAATGGAAGCTACTTCCAAAAAAACTAAATTGCGTTAAATAGTTTGATTTTGAATCATTGTAATCTCTATAGTCAATATTTACATAACCTACTAAAGTTTTTTCTATTGTTGAATAACTCGGCTCAATAATTAAATTAAATGGTCTACGCTGGATTGTTTTATTATGAAATCTTGCTCCAAAAGAAGCCCCATCATATAAATTATAAAATCCTGTTGGATTTATCAAAATTTGATTTTTGGTAGGATCTTCAGAATCTTTAAAAAACCTTACACTTAAGGGCTTATTTAATATTTTAGAATTTAATGAACGCCAGTTATTATTTTTATTTGTCTCTGGTAATCCAAATTTTGGATTAACTGAAACATAATCAGCTTCCTTGTCAAAAAATGTAGTCTTTGCTTTAGTTTTTCCACTAATCCATTTAGAATCAATTATTTTATTGTCTTTTACTAATGCAACTTCATAGGGAATTTTTTGATTAGAAATTTGGTCTGTAAATACTGAAATTTCATTATTTGATTCAATAACATCTGTAATTCGTATGTCTAAAGTATGCTTAGAGTCTAGATATTTTATAAGGTTATTTGCTTCAAAATTTGAGTTGTATTTAGCAATAATTAATTTTAAATCTTCTATGTTTTTAACTGTATATATTTCTTTTAAAACAGCTTCAAATAAATCTTTACCAATATAGTGTTCAAGATACCTAAACAAAACTCCTACTTGATAAGGAGTTGCTATTCGTTCATTAAATTTTATAAGAAGATTTTTGGGAGTTGTTGCTGGTTGATGAAGATTTCTTCTGAGCATCAACTCTGAATAGATTATAAAACTTTCATTAAAATCAAGCTTAGCTATTGAATAATTATTGATAAAAGGTATGTCAGATAATTTTCCGATAAGCTTTTGATCAGGATAATAAATGTCAATATATTTCATTATCAAATAAATTGTTAAGCCTTCGCTTAACCAATGATTTTTTCTAAAATTCAAACTATTAAGTTGTGATCTTACATATTCAGTTGCATAAGTCTTTAAAAATTTTATTTCTTCAATAAAAACTAGATCAAAAGGGTTTAGTATTTTGGGAAACATATTTAAACCATATAAAGGTCTTAAGCTATAATCATGCGATGTAATTAAATAAGATTCTTTATTGTCATTTGAATCAAAATTTTTAGATAAAAAATTATGAACTTTATCAATTTTAAATTGAGCTAAATCATATGATTTATTAAATATATCAGTTTGTACAGTAACATTTCTGGTTTTAAATTTACGAATTTTGTTTTCCTTTGAAAATATAAATTTTGGTGATCTTTCTAGCTTACTCTCATAATATGCTATTTTAAAATTCTCTTCTGAAAAACTATACACCTTATTCATGGAGCTTAGCAAATGGAAATTTTTAGGATAAATCCACTTTACCAAATAATTAGACTTAAACAAACTATTATCATTAAGGTTTAGATTACTTTGAATCAACCATTTGCCATTATCAAAAGGACTTAAGGCAATTATGAAATCTTGTATATTAATAAGGTTTTTTTTGTAACCAACCCCTGTAAATTGTTTATCGGGTATAGTTATTGAATAGCTGAGGTTTAACGATATTGAATCAGATGACATTAAGGATTTTTTCAAAACAACATAGATTATATCATTTTGATTATTTAACCTATGCCATTCAAGCGAATCTTTATTTACCATAAAAGATTCAATTTTAGTTCTTCCTTTACTTTTCTTCGATGAAATATAAAAGCTACGATCAAATTCTTCAGCCAGTTTCTGTGCCAATGGAGTTTTAGAGTCACTATATGAGTTGGACCAATCATTGAAGAACAAAGTATCTATTGATTTATCATACTTGTTCAGAACTATTGATTTTTGATTTATTATAATTAATTTGTTTTCAATTTCAAGTTTAGCATTTACTGTATATGAACTTGATAATTGAGCATACAAGTAAAAGGGGAGAAGGCAAAAGTATAAAGTGAATCGAAAAAATTTCATTTAAAACTATATCAAAAATTTAATTCTTGAGATAAAAAATATCCTGTATGACTACCCTTTATTTTTGCAATATCCTCGGGAGTTCCTGCTCCAAGATGTTCACCTCCGTATTTTCCACCCTCTGGACCTATATCAATAATATGATCTACTTGTTTAATTACATCAAGATTGTGCTCAATAATTAAAATAGTATTTCCTTTATCAACTAGTTTATTTAATACTTCTAGCAGAACTCTTATATCCTCAAAATGAAGGCCAGTTGTTGGTTCATCAAGAATATACATAGTGTTCCCTGTGTCCCTTTTAGATAGCTCCGTAGACAATTTAATTCTTTGAGCTTCACCACCAGAGAGGGTAGTGCTAGGCTGTCCTAATGCTATATAACCTAATCCAACATCCTGAATAGTTTTTAGTTTATTGTATATTTTAGGTATTGACTGAAAAAAAATAACAGCTTGGTTAATTGTCATATTCAAAACGTCTGATATTGACTTCCCTTTATAATATATCTCTAATGTTTCTCTATTAAACCGATAACCTTGACATGTTTCACACTCAACATAAACATCAGGTAAAAAATTCATTTCAATTACTCTCATTCCTCCACCTGAACAAGTTTCACATCTACCACCAGAAACATTAAAACTAAATCTTCCGGCCTTATAACCTCTTATTTGAGCTTCTTGTGTTTTTGAAAACAATAATCTAATTTCACTAAAAACACCACAATAAGTTACTGGGTTACTTCTAGGTGTTCTTCCAATTGGGCTTTGATTTATATCTACAACCTTATCTAAATTTTGAATTCCTTTAATTTTTTTAAATGGCAAAATATCTTTAACCCCATTAAAGAAATAATTGTTTAATATTGGGTATAAAGTGTCATTAATTAAACTCGACTTTCCACTTCCTGAGACTCCGGTTACTCCAATCATTAATCCTAAGGGAAGATCAACAGATATATCTTTTAAATTGTTACCTGTACATCCTTCAATTATTAAATGTTTTCCGTTACCTATTCTACGTTTTTCTGGAACTTCTATTTTTAGATTTCCATTAAGATAATTTGCTGTTAACGTATTGTGTTTTGATAACTCTGATGGTGGTCCTTCAGAAATAACCTTTCCTCCATTTATTCCTGCCATAGGTCCAAGGTCAATAACATGATCAGATCGTAAAATCATTTCTTTATCATGTTCTACAACTATAACTGAGTTCCCTATATCTCTCAAGGATTCTAAAGAATTTATTAATCTCTGATTATCCCTTTGATGTAAACCAATACTAGGTTCATCAAGAATATATAGAACACCAACTAATTGAGAACCAATTTGTGTAGCCAGTCTAATTCTTTGAGCCTCTCCTCCTGAAAGGGATCTAGAAGAACGATTTAATGATAAATAATTTAATCCAACTGAAAGTAAAAACTGAAGTCGAGCCTTTATCTCCTTAATTACTTCTTCTGAAATTTTCTTCTCTTCTAAGGATAAATTATTATTTATTGAATCAAACCAATTAAATAACTCACTTAAATCCATTGATGAAAGTTCAAAAATATTTTTATCAATAATTTTAAAATGATTTGCTTCAATATTTAAACGTGATCCATTACATGTAGCGCAAAATATAGAGTCCATAAAATTTTTAGTCCATCGTTTGATTTTTCTAGATTCGCTATTGTTAAATTGATTAATTATAAAGTTTTCAATTCCCTCATAATCTATTACATATTTCCTGGTAACACCCAGAGACTTTGATTCAACAGAAAATTTTTCATTTGCACCCTTTAATATAAGATCTAAAGCTTCAATAGGAATTTTTTTTATTGGGTCATTTAAATCAAAGTCATATCGTTTTGATATAACTTCAATCTGCTTGAAACTCCAATTGTTTTTTTTCTCACCAAGAGGAATAATACCTCCACTATTGATTGAAATTGAAGGGTTAGGAATTATTTTACTTCTATTAACTACGTATTCAAAGCCTAGACCTTTACAAGATTTACACATTCCTTTAGGGGAATTAAAAGAAAAACTATTTGGTTCTGGCTTAAGATAGGATATGCCTGAATTTTGGCACATCAAATTACTGCTAAAGAACCTTGATTCATCATTCTCTAAATTAATAATCATTAAACTTTCATTTCCAAACTGCAAAGCAATTTTTATTGATTCTTCTAGACGTTTTTTCGAATTGTTTAATAAATCAACTCTTAAAACATCAACTAAAAGTTCAATGTCATGATTTTTGTATCTGTCTAATTTCATGCCTTTAGAAAGGTCTAATATTTCCCCATCAACCCTTACTTTTAAAAAACCTTGTCTGGAAAGATTATCAAAAAGCTCCCTGTAGTGACCTTTTCTTGACTTTATGATAGGAGACAGAATAGCTACTTTTTTATTAGCAAAATTCTTGATAATTAAATCTAGAATTTGTTTCTGAGTATAACTAACCATTGGCTTATTAGTAACATAGCTATATGCAGTTCCTATTCGAGCATATAAAAGTCTTAAATAATCGTAAAGCTCTGTAATTGTACCAACGGTTGATCTAGGGCTTTTAGATTTAGTTCTTTGTTCTATTGCTATAACAGGAGAAAGACCGTCAATTTTATCAACATCTGGACGTTCTAAATTTCCTAAAAACTGCCTCACATATGCTGAAAAAGTTTCCATGTATCTTCTTTGGCCTTCAGCATATAGAGTATCAAAAGCTAATGAAGATTTACCACTACCAGATAGACCTGTAATAACTACCAATTTCTCTCTGGGTATTTTGAGATCAATGTTTTTTAGATTATGAACTCTAGCACCTTTTACATCAATAACATTTTCCAATAGTGACAGCTTGAATATTCGACAAATATAGCTCTTAAAACTCCACTAAAAAACATATAAAATATAATTAAATACTATCTTAAAGTTGAAGAATAGTCATCCCCTCTTGGATCTGCACCAGTAGTGATAATTCCATTATCATCAATCATAATAGCATCAACTCTACCAATTATTCTTGAGAATTTTTCTTCTATCTTGTAACCCCTATTATTTAAATTTAAAATTAGATCTGATTCAAATTGATTAGGTTCTAAAATTACTACATCAGGCATCCATTGATGATGAAACCTAGAAGCATTAACTGATTCTTGCATACCCATACCGAATTCATAAGCATTTAAAATAGTTTGAAAAACTGATGTAATAATTGTGGAACCTCCTGGAGTCCCAAGGATCATATATAACTTTTTATTTTTTTCAACTATGGTTGGAGTCATAGAGCTTAACATTCTCTTTCCAGGTAAAATTGAATTAGCTTCACTACCTAACAATCCAAACATGTTAGGAACACCTGGTTTACTACTAAAATCATCCATTTCATTATTTAAAAAATATCCTCCATCTTCAATATAAACCTTTGAACCATAACTACCATTCAAAGTAGTTGTAACAGAAACTGCATTTCCTTCTTTATCTATAATAGAGTAGTGAGTAGTTTCTTCACTTTCATTAAAAGTCACTTTTCCTGCACTAATGTCACTTGATAAAGTTGCCTTGTCCCAATTAAAACTTTTCATTCTGTTTTTTAGGTATTCGAGATTCAAAAGTTCGCTTTCAGGAATATTTACAAAGTCAGGATCACCTAAATATTCAGCTCTATCTGCATATGATCTTCTTTCAGCTTCAACCATCAACTGAATTGATTTAACCGAATTATGACCATGTTTTTTAATGTCAAACGGCTTTATCATTTGTAACATTTGTCCAAGACAAATTCCTCCGCTAGATGGTGGACCCATTGATGTAATTGTTAATTCTTTATATTCAAATTGAACGGGTTTCCTCCATACAGGAGAATAATTTTTCAAATCTTCTTCAGTAATAATTCCTCCCGCATTTTTAACTCTTTTAACTAGTCTTTGAGCATTAATCCCTTTATAAAAACCTGCTTTACCATTTTGTTGAATAAGTTTTAATGTATTTGCAAGAGGCATGTTTATTACAAGATCTCCTTTATTATAATTTTTTGCATAAAAAGTATTTTCACCATTAACCTTTATAAATTCGTCTTTCTTGTTTTTAAAACTAGTACTTTGTTTTTCTGTAACAACATATCCATTAGTTGCTAAATCTATTGCGGGCTGAACCAATTTACTCCATGGCAGAGTTCCAAATTTTTTATGAACTTCAAATAAACCTGCAATTGTTCCTGGAACACCAATAGCTAAACCGCCTAATGTGCTTACTCCTTCAATAACAGTTCCTTCAGAATCTAAATACATGTCTCTTGAAGCAAGCGAAGGGGCTTTTTCTCTGTAGTCTAATGAGCCAAAAGACCCATTACTTGTTCTATAAACTAAAAATCCACCACCAGCTAAATTTCCTGCATTTGGATAGCATACTGAAAGAGCAAGATCAGTAGCAATCATAGCATCAAATGCATTGCCTCCTTTAGCAATTATGTCTATACCAATATTTGAGGCCTCTATTCGAGCAGAAACAGCAGCAGCCTTAATAGGTTTATCATCTGTGGAGTTGCAGTTAAAAAACACTCCAATCATTAAAACAAATAATAATTTACTCATAAACATCAGGATTTAGTCTTCGGTTAAATTAATTTTCACAGTATTTTGAATATCCTCGAAAAATAAAAAAAATTGTGGTTCTATTATAGGTAAAAGTGAAACAAATTTCTCTACACTTGTCGAAAGCTCTGAGGGATAACTAGTTCGAGATTCCATAAGTTTTAATGTCTTACTCAAACCTTCAATTGTAGCATAGGATTTAAACCAATTATCTTTAATTAAATACTTTAAAGAAGACTTTAATCTTAGAGGGAGTTTATCTTTATTCTCTAATAGTTTTCTGTAAAACTCATTAGAATATTTATCCAAAGTTAAATGATTGTATTTACTCCAATTTTTAGCTAATAAATGATCATAAAACATATCAACTAAAACCCTACTGTAATGTCGATGTGAATTGAAAAATAGTTTTGAGTGACTTCTGAAAATTTTATGAGAATCTGTAAAAGAGTCAATAAATCTATGAAGCATTATACCTCTTTGCCATAAAGTAGGATAATTTTTATATCTATTACCTTTAACGCTGTCTGCAATAAAATTGCCTAACGCAATATCTTCATTATTACCTGAAAGGTATATATGAGCGAGATAATTCATTTGATAAAAATAGTGTGCTTTTTAATTTAATTAAAATCTATTTTGTTAATTATTCCTTTTTATTCTATTATCTGTCAAAAAATAAAATTTTAACAACCCCTTGCGGGCTAATCTATATTAGGATATCCATTATCATCAATTATTTTCGCCCATCCTTTCCAGCTCTCAATGTGAGAACCACCTTCACATGGATCTAATTCATATAGGTCCACGCTGACTTCACTATATCCATTGATTAATTTTTGAGATATTACATTAACTTGATAGCTTTCCCCTTGAAAAGTTAAAATTTTTTTTGAATTAAGATTTGGATCTGTCCTTAAAACTAAACCTGGAGAATTAGCATATCCATAGTAAGTTAGAGCAATCCAGTTAAGATGACTCACCTTATCAGCTTTTATCCAACGGGAATCACCAATGTTTAAAAAACCATTTATATTATCAGAATAAGTAATTCCATATTCCTCATAACCATATTGAAAATCTCCAAGATCAGCATTGTCTTGATATAAATCTTCAAATATGCCAATTTTTTCTATAGCGTGAGGTGAATTATATATGTCTAAATCAAGAGATAATTCAATGTTTTCAGTAATAACACCTTTATTTGTTCTTGAATGGTTAAGAAAAAGATTAGTTTCAATTTTGTTTTTATCGTTAACAACCAAATTACCATTAGACCATTTAACACTATAAATTAGTTGATTGTTTTTCCATCTTTTTTCATATCCATTCTTTTTTTCATACTCTTTTTCACCACTAGGTAAGAATCTTGAATATTCTTCATTTCCGTTTACTATTTTATTTATTGAGGCAACTTGACCATTTCTATAATAATTTTAAGTTATTGATGAAGCCTCTTTAAAGATAATTAATTTAATTAAAATCTTATAATTAATTCAATCTATTATTATATTTGACTTATGACAATAATTAAATCGATTTCAGGAATTCGAGGGACGATAGGGGGAAAGCCAAAAGAAAACTTAACACCTATTGATGCAGTAAAATATGCTGCTTCTTATGGAACATTTTTAAAACAAAAGTATCCTGATAAAGTTATAAAAGTTATTGTTGGAAGAGATGCAAGAATATCTGGAAAAATGATTCAAAACCTTGTGCAAAATACTTTAATAGGTATGGGAATCAATTGTGTTGATTTGGGGCTCTCAACAACCCCAACTGTAGAAATTGCTGTTACAAAAGAGAAAGCTCTTGGAGGCATAGTTTTAACTGCAAGCCATAATCCTAAAAACTGGAATGCATTAAAGTTATTAAATAAAGATGGAGAGTTTCTGAGCGCGAGTGATGGGGATGAAATACTTTTGATTGCAGAAAAAAATGATTTTGATTTTTCTGAAATTGACAACTTAGGAGATGTTAAGTTAAATTCCTCATATATTGACTATCATGTTAAGGAAGTTTTAAATTTAATGTACACAAACACTAAAGCAATTCAGAAATCTAATTTTACTGTTGTAATAGATTGTGTTAATTCCACAGGTGGCATTATAATACCTAAACTACTTGAAAAATTAGGTGTTAATTATATACCTATTTACTGTGAACCCACTGGAGAATTCCCCCATAATCCAGAACCATTAGAAGAAAATTTAACTGATTTATCTAAAGCGGTTATTTCTAATAAAGCTGACCTAGGAATAGTAGTTGATCCAGATGTTGACAGGTTAGCATTTGTTGATGAAAACGGAAAAATGTTTGGTGAAGAATATACCTTGGTAGCTTGTGCAGACTATATTTTATCAAAAAATCCTGGAAATACTGTTTCCAATTTAGCTTCAACCTTAGCTTTATCCAAAGTTACTAATGCACATGGAGGTGACTATTTTGCAAGTGCAGTAGGAGAAGTAAACGTTGTTGAGTTAATGAAAAAAAAGAAGGCAGTTATTGGAGGTGAAGGGAATGGCGGTGTCATTCTCCCAGAGCTTCATTATGGAAGAGATGCAATTGTTGGAATAGCTTTGTTTTTATCATTGTTAGCTGAAAAGAATATTTCTGTTTCTTCACTAAAAGAGACTTATCCAGAATACCATTCTAGCAAAAACAAAATAACTTTAGAGGAAAACATGGATATTGATGGTGTTTTATCCAAAATAATTACAAAATATAAAAAAAATAACCCCATAACTATTGATGGGGTTAAAATTGATTTTGAAAATTCTTGGGTCCTTTTAAGAAAATCTAACACAGAACCAATCATTCGAATAATCACTGAAGCTCCATTAAAAGATGATGCGGAGAAATTGGCGAAAAAATTTATTTTAGAGTTAAAAAACTTATTTAGGAGCTAGATGTATATACTTGTATCTGTTATGAGACCACAAGTACTGTGAAGGATCAGCTGCTATTGATTCTTGAAGCATATTAAAAAACACATCAGTGATTTCATTTTCAGCTGCTTCTTTTGGAGAATCTGTTATTAATTTAAAATCTACTTCATAATATCCTCTTTTCACTCTCTTAATATCTGCATAAACTACTGCCAAATCAAAATCTTTTGCAACTCTTTCAGCCCCAGTAAAAACCGGAACCTTATTTCCCATGAATGATCTCCAGTATGTTTTTTCTTTTGGATATGGAGATTGATCAGCAGCAAATCCGTAAACAGCCGTATGATTGTTATCTTGATGCTCTTTTATAGTTCTAAGTGTGTGATAGCGAGAGATTAAAAATGCATCATGTTTTTTTCTAATTTTTTTAACTAATTTATCAAAATGAATGTTTGTTAAAGGAGTGTATATTCCATAGGTTGAACATTCAAATTCTTTAGCCAAAAATAACATCCATTCATAACTAGAATAATGACCACAGATTATAATTACACTTCTTTCGTTTTTTGAAAATTGAGTTAATAAATCTATATTATTGACTTTAAATCTTTTTTTTATTGATTTAAGAGAAATAGATATCGATTTAATCATTTCTAAAAAAATATCACACATATGAGTATAAAATGCTCTTTCAATCGAACGTATTTCATTGTGCGACTTCTCGGGAAAAGAAAGAGATAAATTTTTCTTTATCATTTTACCACGATAACTCAAAAAATAATAAAGTATAAAGCTTATAAAATCTGACAAAAGATATAATAAGAAAAAAGGAAGAATTGAAATTCCTAAAAGAATTGGATAAATAACTACAAAAGCAAGACGCTTCATGCAATAGGTTTTATGCAAATTTAATAGATTTGAGCTCAAAACAAGTTTATGGGTATATCTTTTGAAGTTCTAAGTGTTATTTTATTTAACTCTATTATAAGTTATAAGGGTTTTAATGATTTTATTTTTTTTAAAAAATTTCATTTTAAAATGGATAAAATCAAAAATGGAGAATATTATCGTCTTTTAACTTCTGGTTTTTTACATGTTGATAAGCAACATCTTATTTTCAACATGGTGACTCTATATTTTTTTGGTGATTTTGTATTAAACATCTTTGGTCCATTTTGGTTTTTTTGTATGTATATATTTTGCATATTCTTAGGAAACTTCTTTTGTCTTATTATACACAATAAAAGTAATGATTATTCTGCGGTAGGTGCAAGTGGCGCTGTTACAGGCATTCTATTTAGTGCAATTTTAGCCTATCCTGATTTAAAATTAGCCTTACTTATTTTTCCAATTCCAATGCCAGGATATTTTTTTGGAATAGCTTATTTAGCGTACACATTTTATGGACTTAAAAAACAAAATGATGGAATAGGTCACTCAGCACATTTAGGTGGTGCAATTGGCGGTATTGTACTCTCAATATTATTAATTCCAAAACTCATTATTTTATCATTTAAAACACTCTTACTTTTAAGTATTGTAATAATTTTTGGAATCATATACTTCAGAAAAAATATTTATAAAACTAATTAACACCAAGTAATTCTGAAATCTTAGATTCTAGTTGATGTCCCCTTAAGTTTTTTGAAACGATTACACCTTTTTCATCTAAAATAAAACTTGCAGGGATATGCCTAACCTTATATAATCTAGCGATAGGATCCTGCCAAAATTGTAAATTTGATACATGATGCCAAGTTAAATAATCATCAGCAATAGCCTGAATCCATTGAGATTTTCTTTTATCTAAAGACACACCTACAATCTCAAAGCCTTTATCATTAAACTTATTATAAATTTTAACTAAGTTTGGATTTTCTCTCCTACATGGACCGCACCATGATGCCCAAAATTCTAATAAAGTAATCTTGCCTAGCTTATCATTTAAATATAATATTTCACCTTCAGGTGTGGGAGCGTTAAAATTAGGCGCATAATCCCCTACTTCAACAGGTTGATTAGGGTTTTCAAATGTATTCTTTAGTCTTATTCCTATATCAGAATTTTTTATTCTATCTGTAAACTTATTAAACACCTCTTTAGCTTCTGGAATAGATAAAACTTTACTAGCTATAAACCTTTCTAATAAAATAACACTTAGGTATGAATCAAAATTCCTTTTCAAAAAGTCTAATTCATATGAATATATTTGATCCTGAACATTTTTATAATCAACTTGAAGATCTTTGACAAAATCATTATTTCCATTTTGGGCTGCCTGTTGAATATCTGCTCTAATTTGTTTTATAGCTTGAGAAAACTCTTTTGTCTCAAATTTATAATCGTTAAAATGCTCGTTTGATGTTGTTCCAGAAATTCTGGATGATCCAATACTATCTTTGAACATTTTAATTTTAATCTTACCCTCTTCAACAATAATAGGTAAGTTGAAGTTCAAACTTTCTACTTGAATAAAACTAATTGAAGGGTTTCTTGCTGAACCATGCATTAAAAATTTATTTTTTCCAATTGTAGTTGAATCGACAATTTTTGGTTGATTGTTAGCATTAGCAATAAGACGATATACTTTTAAACCATCTTTAACATCAATATTTCCAGAAATTGAATAAGAACCTGGTTCAGAAGTACACGACACTATAAAAAGGAAGCTGAATAAACTGTAAACAGATAATATGTTATTAATTGAATTTTTCATGTTTCAAAATTACAAATTTGATTTGGCTTCTGGGACTTGCTTAAAAGATATTTTTAAAGAACTATATTTGTACTTATTTTTTTATCTATGGCAGGCAATAGCTTTGGAAGCATATTCAAACTTACAACCTTTGGTGAATCCCATGGACCAGCAATAGGAGGTATATTAGATGGATGTCCTTCCGGTGTTACAATAGATATAGATAAAATACAACGTGATTTAGATAGACGTAAGCCAGGGCAATCATCCATTGTAACCCAAAGAAAAGAAGCAGATGAAATAAATTTTTTATCAGGTGTTTTTGAAGGCATAAGTACTGGAATGCCAATAGCATTTGTCATATATAATACAAATCAAAAATCAAAAGACTACAATCATATAAAAGATAGTTATCGTCCTTCTCATGCGGATCTTGTGTATGACAAAAAATATGGTCACAGAGATTATAGAGGTGGAGGAAGAAGTTCTGCAAGAGAAACCGCATCTAGAGTTGTTGCAGGTGCTATCGCTAAACAATTTTTAAGTTCAATAAAATTTACTGCCTATGTTAAATCTGTAGGTACTATAGAATTAAATAAGCCATATCAAGAACTTGATTTTAATAATATTGAGTCTAACCCTGTAAGATGTCCTGACAAAGGTATTGCTTCAAAAATGGAATCCTTCATAAAGCAAATAAGAAAAGAAGGAAATACTGTTGGTGGAGTGATAAGATGTGTGATTCAAAATACTCCTATTGGTCTTGGTGAACCTGTTTTTGATAAATTACACGCTCAACTAGGCAAGGCAATGCTATCTATAAATGCAGTAAAAGGGTTTGAGTATGGAAGTGGCTTTTCAGGGACTAAACTTAAAGGAAGTCAACACAATGACTTATACAATACTGACGGAACAACTAAATCAAATCTTTCTGGTGGAATTCAAGGAGGAATATCTAACGGTATGGATATATATTTTGATGTAGCTTTTAAACCCGTTGCAACTATAATGCAAGACCAAGAAACTATTAATAAAAAGGGAGATAAAGTAACTATGGAAGGAAAAGGTAGACATGACCCTTGTGTTGTCCCAAGAGCAGTACCTATTGTAGAAGCAATGGCTGCAATTACAATTGCAGATTTTGTATTATTAAATCGAACTATAAAATTTTAACAGGAGGTTTATGAGAAATTTAGCTTTGCACTGGAAAATTATTATTGGAATGGTTTTAGGAGTTATTATTGGAGGTCTTGCTTCTTTAGCTCCTTGGGGAAGTGATTTTGTATCAGACTGGATTAAACCATTTGGAACAATATTTATCAACTCATTAAAATTAATAGCAATGCCATTAATTTTAGCTTCATTAATTAAAGGAGTATCAGATTTAAAAGATATTTCAAAATTATCAACTATAGGAGGGAGGACAATATCTATTTATCTATGTACTACAGTTTTAGCAGTTCTAATTGGCTTAGTATTAGTAAACTCTATAGCTCCAGGGAATAGTATTACAGAAACTACAAGAAATGAATTAATGTTAGCTTATGAGACTGATGCTGCTGAAAAGCAATCAGCTGCAGCTAAACAACAAGAAAGCGGACCTCTTCAAGCACTAGTTGATATAGTACCAAGTAATATTTTTGATGCTACTACTAATAATAGAAACATGCTCCAGGTGATATTTTTTGCACTTTTCTTCGGAATTGGAATAATTTTAATTCCTGAAGAAAAGTCAAGACCTGTTAAAGCTTTTTTTGATTCTTTTAATTCAGTTATTCTAAAACTAATTGATTTAATAATGCTCGCATCTCCGTATGGTGTTTTTGCTTTATTAGCTGCTCTAGTAGTAGAATCTCCAAGTCTTGACCTATTTAAAGCTCTTGGTGTTTATGCATTTACTTTAGTGTTAGGATTAGCTATTATGATAGTAGTTTATATAATTCTAGTTAAAGTTTTCACGGGAACAAGTCCAAAATATTTTATGAATGGTATTGCCCCTGCGCAGCTAGTTGCTTTTTCAACCAGTTCAAGTGCAGCTACATTACCAGTTACAATGGAAAGGGTAGAAAAGCATCTAGGAGTAGACAAAGAAGTTTCAAGTTTTGTCCTACCAATAGGAGCAACTATTAATATGGATGGTACAAGTTTATATCAAGCGGTTGCAGCTGTTTTTATCGCCCAAGCCTTTGGGTTAGAATTATCAATTGAAATTCAACTAGGAATAATTTTAACAGCAACTTTAGCCTCTATTGGAGCTGCCGCTGTTCCAGGTGCAGGAATGGTTATGCTTGTTATAGTATTAGGTCAAGCAGGTATTCCTGAAGCTGGTCTAGCACTTATATTTGCTGTTGACAGGCCTTTAGACATGTGCAGAACAATTACAAATGTTACTGGCGATGCAGCTGTTTCCATGCTAGTCGCAAAATCTGTTGGTAAATTAAAGAACTAATCCCTTATATAGTAATTAGTAAATAATTTCATAGAATTGTTCTAGATAAAACTTCCTTGCTTGGAATTTTACATTTATCGTATCGTCTAAAAATCATATATCTAGTTTTAGCAACAATCTTATATAAGATGTTAGATATTACTGATGGAGTTATCATTAAGAGGTAATATAATAAAGTATATTTTTTAAGATATTTTAATAATTCAAAAATAGCCTCCGAATGAATATAAGGTCTAATTTCAGGAAGATAAAAAACTACTGTGTCAATATTAATTAGGTTATTTTTAGAACTAAAATTTTTTGCAAACTCTCCCTGAAGAGATGCAAAATACAATTGTTTTTTATTATCATTTTTAATTACATATCGTACCCAATAATGACAAACAGGACAATGACCATCATAAAAAACAATTGGATTATTTGACATATTCTAATTGGTCAACATCAACTTGTGTAATAAATTTTCCATAATTTACAATAGCTCTATTTTTTTTAATAGAATCTATGGTTCCTACAGATTTACTTTCCTGAATTCTAACAGTATCTCCAATTTTTAAAACAATAGTTGGTTTTTTCTTTGGTGTTAATTTTTCTTTCTTTTTTTCTGTTCTAATTTTTTTTATCTTTTTTTCAACTTCAGATTCTATAATCTTTTTAATTTCCTTTTGATTTTTTATAACTAATGCTGATTTTTTCTTTCGCTTTGAATTTTCTGATTCGATTAATTGAATAGCTTCATAAATCATAGGTCTCTTTTTATTATTTACAAAATACTTCTCAGCAATTTCATCTAATTTATTTCCCAGAACAATCATCTTTTTATTATGATCATATAGCTCCTGATAATTAGTTAGTTTATTTTTAGTTTTTTCATTTAAAATTGCAAGCTTATTAGACTCTTGTTCTGCCAATATTTCTTTTTCTTTTAAAGATCGACCTGTTTTAGCCATAGAACTTCTTTCTTTTTGAAGCTTGGCAATAGTTGCGTCAAACCTGACTTTTCCTCTCTCAATTTTCTTTTTTGCTCTATTTATTAGACTGTAAGGAAGACCATTCTTCTGAGCTACTTCAAATGTAAATGAACTTCCAGCTTCACCTAAAGCCAATTTATATACAGGTTCAAGGGTATTGTTGTCAAATTGCATATTAGCATTTGACATTGCAGGTAATTCGTTTGCTAATAATTTAAGATTAGAATAATGAGTTGTAATTAATCCAAATGAATCCCTATTATAAAATTCCTCTAAAATAACTTCTGCTAGAGCTCCCCCTAATTCAGGATCAGATCCTGTTCCAAACTCATCAATTAGAAATAAAGTGTTTTTATTACATTTCTTCAAAAAATTCTTCATATTCTTCAATCGATATGAATACGTGCTTAAGTGATTTTCTATGGACTGATTATCACCAATATCTGTTAATATTCTATCAAAAAAACAGAATCTACTCCGCTCATGCACAGGAATTAAAATACCGCTTTGAAGCATTAATTGAAGTAACCCTACTGTCTTAAGAGTTATGCTTTTACCACCAGCATTAGGTCCAGAGATCACGATAATCTTATTTTCATTATTCAAAATAATATCTTGAGGGTACGTCTTTATATTTTCTGTAATATTAGACCTGTATAATAGGGGATGATATGCATCAAAAATTTCAATTTCATGTGAATCAGAAATTTTTGGCATAATTCCATTAATTTCACAAGCATAACGTGATTTCGAATAGTATAAATCAATTCTTATTAAATAATTATGGTAATTTTTTAATAAAGGAAGAAAAGGCCTAAAATAATCTGTCAATGAACTTAGTATTTTTTTTACTTCTTCCTGTTCTTCATAAAGTAAGTTTTGAAGTTCTCTAGATAATTTAAGCGTTTCTTCAGGCTCAATAAAAACAATACTACCTGTTTTAGAACCTCCCATAATTCCACCCTTAACTTTTCTTCGATACATAGCCTTTACGGCTAAAACTCTCTTATTATCTATTACAGATTCCCTTATTTCATCTAAATATTCTAGGTTATTATAATGATTTAATGATTTATTGAATGTTTGACCAATTAGACTTTTAATTTCTAGAGATTTTTTTCTAATTACATATAAATTATCTGATGCACTATTATTAATTTCTCCAAAACGATCAATAATACTATCAACCTGTTTTTTAAGGTCTTTATTAATTTTAATTTCACTCCCTAAATTGAAAAGATTAGGGTAATAAGTCTTAAATTTTTTAAAGAAAACCAATAATCTATTAACTGTGTTCGAAGTTGTTGCAATGTTCCTAAATGATTCAATGTCAAGAACACTGTTTTCAATTTTTAATAATTGAAAGGGTTTAATTAATGACTCAAAGCCATGATTTGGAATTTTATTTTCGTTTTCAAAAGATGATTTATACTCTGAGGTTAATAATAAAGCTCTTATTTTCTCTTCATTATCCTCAATTGACCTAGTATTCAATATTAAATCCTTTGCCATAGGTGTAATAGCAAATTCAGATATTTGATTTAAGACTATTGTAAATTCAAGGTCTTCAAAAGTTTTATTTGGAATATAGACCATTTGATTTTATTAAATTAGCCAAGACAAATGTAATCAAATCATGGAGCTGGTAATACATCCTAGCTGGGAAAAAGTAATTGAAAATGAAGTTGAAAACGAATACTTCAAATCTCTTATCAGTTTTATTAAATCTGCATATCAAAATCAAATTTGTTATCCACCAAAAAAATTAATTTTTAACGCTTTTGGAATGTGCCCATTTGACTCTTTAAAAGTTGTAATTTTAGGTCAAGATCCCTATCACGGCTACAACCAGGCTGATGGACTCTCATTCTCAGTATCTAAAGGTTCAAAACATCCACCTTCATTGGTTAATATATTTAAAGAAATAAAAGATGATTTAGAAATAGATTATCCAAAAAATGGTAATTTAAAATGTTGGGCAAAGCAAGGCGTTTTATTACTCAATTCAACATTGACAGTTGAAGAAAACAAAGCAGGTAGTCACCAAAAAAAAGGATGGGAGATTTTCACTGACCAAATAATAAAATATATTTCAGACAATAAAAATAATATTGTTTTTATGCTATGGGGTAATTACTCAAAAAATAAAACAAAATTAATAAACGATTCAAAGCATTTGGTTTTAACCTCTGGACATCCTTCACCTTTATCAGCAAATAGGGGCTGCTGGTTTGGTAATAAGCATTTTAGTAAAACAAATAAATATCTAATTATAAATCAAAAGAAAGGTATTCAATGGAAGGTGATTTAACCTCCTATGCGTTTAACTTTATGACCAAGATCTGTTAAATAATTTGTAATTCTATCCCTAAGGTTACCTTGTATTATTATCTCACCACTTTTCACTGATCCTCCAGTTCCAGTGAAAGCTTTAATATTCTTAGCTAAAACTTTTATTGAGGATAAATCTCCCTCAAAACCCTTAATTATAGTAACAATTTTTCCCGCTCTTCCTTTATTAGAAAAATGGGCTTCTAGATTTTGAAATTTAGGTAAGATTAAATCATCATGTTTTTGATCAAACTCCTTATCAGGAGAAAGATTTTTAAAATCAATACCTCCTAGAGATTCAAAACTATTTAATAACTTTTTTGACATTGAAAATATTTTATTGAAAATAACAAATAATACTTAAGTTTCATACATTTATAATAACCCAATAAATTTCATAAATAAAATTGATATGTCATTGAAAATTTTCAAAAAAGCATTTTATTTCATTCTCCTATTTTCAATAATGTCTTATTCTCAAGAATCTTCATATGAAAATAAATTATTTTTAATTGAATCTTTAAAAGAATTTTCTAAGATAAACTCTGTTACAGGCAGGGAAGAAGATGCCTCAGAATATTTAAAATCATTTTTAAAAAACAGCAATTTAAGAACCGATGAATTAGGAAATCTAATTTTAGAAATTGGTAGTGGTCTTCCAACAACTTTAATAACAGTTCCAATAGATGAGCCTGGTTATGTTGTTAGTGAAATTAAATCTAATGGCTATATTAGGTATACTCCTGTTGGTTTTGGTCATATAGGTCAATTATATGATCAATTTATGCAGGGCCATGAAGTAAAAATAAATTCAGAGAAAAAATTTACCATTGGTGTCTCAACAGTCCCATCTTCTCACTTTGAACGTCTTAGGAAAAATGCTGAGTCAAAAAAAGAACCATTTACATGGCATGAGGGATATATTGACATTGGCGCTTCTTCAATTGAAGAGGTGTATCAAAGTCAAATTGAATTACTAGATCCTGTTAGTCTTAATAAAAAACCAATCATAATTAATGATTCATTAATTGCTGGTCCCAATATTAAAACCAAGGCTGCTGGTTTAGCTTTAGCTGTTTTAGCTAGATTTATTAATAAAAAAAGTGTTAAAGGGAAGTTAGTTCTTGCTTGGACAGTTCAAGAATTGATAAGCGGAAAGGGAATTGAATCTGTAATTAATCAATATGGTCCTTTTAATAAAATATATAGGTTTAATCGATTTTTAGATTCAGAAGACATTGGGAAAAATAAAATTATTGTAAATGAAAAATTTTATAACGATGAAAGTAATATCATCAAAGCAAAATCTGTTTTATCTTTTAGAAATAGTGCTACTAATATAGATTTTGAAAAGTTAAAAATTAATGAAATAGGTATTCCAAGTAAATATTCAAATTCCCCAGTGGAAATGATATCAATTAAAGATGTAATGAATTTAATTAACTATTTAAGTAAGAATCAAAAAATAATATTAAGTGATTATTTTGATTATAAGATTAAAATAGAAAAACAACAAACATTATACAACTCTTATTCTGAATATGAATCTATATTGGGTGAATTAATAAGTAAATACGGTGTAAGCTCCTCTGAAAATAATGTAAGAAATTATATTTTAAGTAAACTTCCGTCATGGGCCGAACCTATAACAGATGAAAAAGGCAATTTAACCTTAACCTTTGGTGAAGGGGAAGATCATAAAGTTTTCGTTGCTCATATGGATGAGACTGGTTATATTGTTAATGATATTAAGGATGATGGAAGGTTAGAGTTGAAGATGCTAGGAGGGATGTTCCAATGGTTATGGGAGGCACAACCTGCAATTATACATTTAAGAGATAAAAAAATAACAGGAGTTTTTGAGCCAAGACATGACTATCTAACTTCAAAAAAAAGAAAATCAAATTTTCCATTAACAGTAAATGCAGGATTTTCCTCCAAAAATGAAGCATTAGAGGTAGGAATTATTTTAGGTAAAACAAGTGTAACAATGCCTAAAAAGATGATACGATTAAATGAAAACAGAGTTACAGGTAGAAGTTTTGATGATAGAGTAGGGTGTGCAGCTTTAATTTTATCTCTAAAAGACATAAACCCTAAAGAATTAAAAAATAAAATAACTTTTGTATGGTCAGTTGAAGAAGAAATAGGATTAAGAGGAGCAAAATATTCAGCAATAAATTTAAAAAATACCAACATAGTTCATCCTGTTGACACATATGTGTCTTCAGATGATCCCTATACTAACGAGTCATTTGCAAACTGTCCGCTTGGGAATGGAGCAGTAATAAGAGTTTTGGAAAGTATAAATTTTGTGAGTCGTGATAATTTTAAAAAGATTAGAGAATTAGCAGAAAGCAAAGATATAAATGTTCAATTTGGAATGACTTCTGGGGGAACTGACGGTCAACCTTTTTTATCATATGGAATTCCATCAGTACCCATTTCTTGGCCGGGAAGATATTCACACTCTCCAATAGAAATTATGGACTTTCGAGACATGAACAGTTTAATTAAATTAATTCAAACTGTAGCTAAAGATTAATTATTAGTAAGTTTTATAAATTTACATAAATCTAAAAATGAATTTTTTTAAAAAAAAAATATCAAATAAAAAACTACTTGAACTATATAGATCACTTATTCTTCCAAGGAAGATTGAAGAAAAAATGTTGTTACTGTTAAGACAAGGAAAAGTTTCTAAATGGTTTGGGGGAATTGGTCAGGAAGCTATCTCCGTTGGAGTTACATCAGCACTTAAAAGTAATGAGTATGTATTGCCAATGCATAGAAACTTGGGTGTTTTTACTACAAGAAATGTTCCGTTAGAAAGACTGTTTGGGCAATGGCAAGGTAAACCCTCAGGCTATACAAATGGGAGAGATAGAAGTTTTCATTTTGGAACTCAAGACCATAAAATTATTGGAATGATATCGCATTTAGGTCCTCAATTTGGAATTGCTAATGGAATTGCCTTGTCTAGTAAAATAAATAAAGAAAATGCTATATGTGCTGTCTTTACTGGTGAAGGAGGTACAAGCGAAGGAGATTTCCATGAAGCATTAAACATAGCTTCTATATGGAAACTTCCCGTTTTATTTTGTGTAGAAAATAATGGATATGGATTATCAACTCCATCCAAAGAACAGTTTGTTTTAAATAATATTGCGGATAGGGGATCAGCTTATTTAATGGAATCTCACATTGTTGATGGAAATAATATTTTAGAAGTTTTCTCCAAAGTTGATGAGATATATAAAAGTCAGCGTAAAAACCCTCGACCTGTTTTGATTGAATTTAAAACATTTAGAATTAGAGGACATGAAGAGGCTAGTGGTACTTCCTATGTTCCAAAAAAATTGATTGATGAATGGAAACTTAAGGATCCTGTTTTGAATTATGAAAATTTTTTAATAAAAGATGGACTGTTAAGTATTAAAAATAAAAATGAAATACATTCAAAAATAGATTTTGATATTGATTCCGCATGGGGAATGGCTAAAGATTCTCCAGAGATTATTTTTGACAAGAATAAAGAAGTCAATGATGTTTATGGAAAAACAAAAAATAAAAATACAATCGTAACGAATAAGAATGAAAGTAAAAGAAGGTTTGTTGATGCAATTGCAGATACTCATAAAGAAGCTATGAAGCTTAACAATGATTTGATTATAATGGGTCAAGATGTAGCAGAATACGGAGGCGTTTTTAAAGTAACTGAAGGGCTTGTTGAAAGTTTTGGTATAGATAGGGTTAGAAACACACCAATATGTGAATCATCTATAGTATCAACTGCTTATGGTCTAGCAATAAAAGGACACAAGTCAATTGTAGAAATGCAATTTGCAGACTTTGTCTCCAGTGGATTTACACCTGTTGTTAATCTATTGGCAAAATCACATTATAGATGGGGTCAAACTGCAAATATTGTTATAAGAATGCCTTGTGGTGGTGGAGTAGGAGCAGGACCATTTCATTCACAGAGTAATGAGTCATGGTTTACAACTGTTCCAGGTTTAAAAGTTGTTTATCCGGCCTTTCCATATGAAGCCAAAGGGCTACTGCATTCAGCAATAGATGATGTTAATCCTGTGTTGTTTTTTGAACATAAAAAGCTTTACCGATCTGTAGAAGAATTAATTCCAAAACACAAATATTCTTTAAAGTTTGGAAAGGCAACTATTAGAAAGGAGGGTAGTGATTTGGTTATTATTTCATATGGACTAGGAGTTCATTGGGCTATAGAAGAAGCTGAAAAATATCCTAACAATGAAATATGTATTATTGATTTGAATACTCTAGTTCCTTGGGATGAAAAAACAGTATTTGAAATGGTAAAAAAATGTAATAAAGTAATTCTTTTACAAGAAGACAGCATGTTTGGTGGCTATATGGGAGAAATATCTGCTCAAATTGCAGAAAAATGTTTTGAATATCTTGATGGCCCTATAATAAGGGTAGGTGCTTTAGACACACCTGTTCCATTTGCAGAAAAACTTGAATCACAATTTTTACCTAAAAATCGATTAAAAAATAAAATTATTGAACTTCTAGAATATTAATTATTACGATTTTCAAAATTTTCACTTTTTTTATCTTTTAATCTTTTTAAGATTAATACAACAATTATTATAGCTAATGAAACATAGATAAACATTGAAGATATAACCATATAGTTTTTAATCAACAGTTACTGCAGTTCCATAAGCTAAGATCTCAGAAGCGCCTTGCATAACCATAGAAGTTGTTATACGTACGTTTAGAATTGCATTGGCACCCATTTTTTTTGCATCTTCTTCCATACGTTTTAAAGCTTGCTCTCGTGAATCTGCTTGTAGTTTTGTGTATTCAGAGATTTCTCCACCTATTAAGTTTTTTAAACCGGCAAATATATCAGAACCAATATTTCTAGCTCTTACAGTACTACCCCTTGCAATTCCATGTACAGCGGTAATGGATGAATTTTCAATAGTAGGAGTATTTACAATTATCATATCAAAAAAGAGTTTTATCAATATTAGGAAAAAGTTTTAAAGCATTTTCATAATATATAGGTTTTAAAACTGAATCTGGAAGAGAAAGACCATACATTTTCCAATGAGCATGACGCTTTCTGTAATAGTCAAAATATTCATCATCAGTTTCTAAAACTCTAAAGTAAGTATAATATTCCATTACATTATAAGAATCTTTTCCGAAAAGAATGCGGTTTTTATATTTAACTAAAAACTGTTTTGCTCTTTGAGGCTGTCTGCCTAATTCAGCAAGTACAGCTCCAATTTCAGTCATAACATTTTTATATTTATCTAGATGTTCAGATAAAGCATCTAAATCATTTGCCATCCATCCCATATGAGCATTTATAAATGTTGTTTTCGGGTTTTTTCTAAAAACATCATGTTGTTCAGACATTACTGTTTTGAAAGAAGGATGTTTAGAAGAATCGCCTCGATATCTTCCTGGTTTTTGTCTTAGTTCGAGCCAACGTTCATTATTTTCATTTTTATCGAACCAAAATGATTCAGGTTCGCCAGAATGAATCAATACTGGAATATTTAGTTTACCACATAGCTTCCATATAGGATCTAAACGTGGATCATTTACACTAATTCTAGCTCCCTTTGAGTCCTTATCTGTTAATCCCAATGATTTATATACTTTTAGTCCGATAACTCCATCATTTACAGCATCTTGAATTATTTTTATATTATTAGATTCAAAATTAGGTTCATCAATTTTTTTAAAATCAATATTAACAAATAAACCAAACCGGGTAGGAGCATTTATATTAATATTTTTTAGAGATTTATTTAAATATAAACCTCTAAAACCACTAAGATTAATCATATATGCCATATTAAGACTATCCATTTCAGAAACAAGATTATTAAGGTTTTTGATTGGCATGTCGAATTGATGATTGTGAACGTCAACGAATGGAAATTTAGATCTCTTTAATTTTGTTTCTTTTACATTCAAAGTTGATATGGGAGAATATTCTTCTATATCCATGACATTATTTTTTATCTGTATATAGGAAATAGAAAAATAACTTATTAGTGTTATTATAAGAATAAAAAAAACTGTTTTAAATAAGTTTTTTAATGTAAACCAAATCACGATATAATTTGTATAATTAATTTATTGGAACAAGAACCATAGTTGAATCCCATCGTATCCTCATAGATGTTCCAATACTATCATTAATGAAATCTATAGTTAATTGTTCAATAGTTTCAGTCATTTGTTTTGAAGAAACATTAACTGAAATAATATCTTTATTATAATCCGGTTCGCTAAAACCAAATGCTCCAGGACTACTGTTTAAAGTTATTCTCCAGTGATCAACGAATGGTACTGCATACATTCTGTATTTACCCGATTCAAGTAAACGTCCAGCAAATGAGACAGTTTCATTAGTTTCGAAAGTTGTAGCAAAATTAGCTCCAAGTCTCCAATAAATATTATATGGGACTAGGGCTCCGTTAGCTAATTCACCAAATATCAATCTATCCTTTTTATATGGACGGCTGTAATCAACAGCCATAACTAATGAATCTTTTTTTATCTCAGAAGATCCTCTAGGACTTGCAGGATTTACAAACATGGTATATATGAGACCACAAATAAATACAATAACAACTATTCCAAGGATTTTATAGATTCTAGAAAATTTCATATTAATTATTCAATTTGTTTATTTCTCGCAATTTACATATTATTTAATAGGGGTGGTGCTAATTATTGATCAACTATTTCTATTTTACATAATATAAATTATAGACAAAGTGTTCAGAAAAGAGGAACCTTATTTAAGGTAGCTTGCTGGAATTATATCCATTTCAGGCATTTCACCTAGATCATTAGTGTTTATAACCCATTCATCTAAGGCTTTCCTAAATTTAACTATACACTCTATTTGATCTTTTGAATTAATTATATTAACAATTTCATATGGATCATTTATAAGGTCGTAAAATTCTTCATCTGGTTTTGGGCTATTTAACCACTTAGATTGAGCTTCATTAAGTTTTCCTGCATCATATAATTGCAAAAGCTCCTGCATCATTGGAATCTGTAGTCTATATGAAACATCTAAAGCATGTGGTTTTAAAGTATCATAATTACGAATGTATTTATAATGTCCATTGCTTACTGCTCTTATTCGGTCTATTTGTGCATCAAAACGATCTGTAGCAGTATAGATAAATTTATGACTATATTTTTTTTGTTGACCAATAAAAGCTTTACCCTGGATGTGTGATGGAATATCAACTCCAGCAATTGATAATATTGTTGGAGCTAAGTCAATGAAACTCAATAATTGATTTGGATCAGCCTTTAGTTTTATGCCTTTTGGAGGTTTTATAATAAATGGAACTTTAGTTCCTGTATCATAAATAGCTCTTTTGTATCGAGGGAAAGGACCACCATGATCAGAATAAAAGAAAATATATGTATTATCGTACTCCCCTGCATCTTTTATCTCCTGAATAATTTTTGCTGTTTTTTTATCTGCTCTAACTAAATTACTATAATTCACAGCTAAATCATGCCTAACTTTTTCTGTATCAGGAAAATAAGGTGGAATTTTAATTTTACTTTTATCTAATAATATATCGTTCTCTGTTTGAAGCCATATGCTTGACTCATGCATTTGACCATCATTAAAGATTGCAAAAAAAGGTTTTTTATCCACATTGTTTTTCCAATGTGCTTTATAACTTGATTCATCCCAAGCTTCGTTTGATATTTTAAAATTATAATCTTCTTTATTATTATTAGTACAGTAATAGCCAGCATTTCTAAGATATTCAGTAAATGGTCGAATATAATCAGGAAAATCTGGTGAATAACTAGGAATACCAATTGAAGGCTCATTAACCCCATTTCTGTATGCATTATAAGTACGCATATTATGCGTGCCTAAAGTTGTTGGATACATTCCTGTTATGATCGCACTTCTAGATGGAGCACATACTGCCGATGGTGAGTGCATATTATAAAACACGACACCTTCATCTGCTAAAGATTGAATTGCAGGAAGCTTTATAGGTACATCAGAATATTGAGGGAAAAATTCAGGAGACTGATCTTCATATACAATCCAAACTACATTATATTTTTTTGAAGTTTTTTCATCAATCAAATTTTTACAAGAAAAGCTTATAAATAAAATAAACAGTATATACTTTTTAAATGACATATAACGACCATGCATATTCTTATGATAAATCTAAGTTAATAAAAATTATAGGCTTATTGTATTGATGTACTATGTCTTATTAATAATCATATATTGATACTAATTAAAAATATGAAAAAAGAAAAATTAGGAATTTGGTCGAGCACTTCCCTAGTTGTTGGAAATATGGTTGGTTCAGGTATCTTTTTACTTCCTGCTTCTTTAGCTATATATGGAACAATAAGTTTATTTGGATGGATCTTCTCATCACTTGGAGCGATTTTATTAGCTGTAGTATTCGGAGAATTATCTAAAATATCAAATAAAAACCCTGGTGGTCCATATTATTTTACAAGAAAGTCATTTGGGGATTTTCCTGCATTTTTAGTAGCTTGGGGCTATTGGATCTCAATTTGGTGTACAAATGCTGCAATTACAGTTGCACTTCTTGGATATTTAAGTGTATTAATACCTTCACTTAATACAAGTCCTGTATTATCTATTAGTACGGGATTATTTTTTATTTGGTTTTTTACATGGATTAACTCAAGAAAAATAAGTACAATTGGATTTGTTCAAACAGCTACAACTTTATTAAAAGTTGTTCCAATTATTTTGGTTGGTTTTATTGGCATCTTTTATATTGATTTTAATAATTTTTATCCTTTTAATGCCTCAGGTCAATCAAACTTTGATGCAATAACCGCCACAACAACTTTAACATTTTTTGCTTTCCTAGGTATGGAAAGCGCCACTATTCCTAGTGATAAAGTAAATAATGCAAATAAAACAATTAAAAAAGCTACAATTTATGGAACCTTATTTACCATAATTTTATATCTAATTAGCGCTATTTCTATAATGGGATTAATACCACTTGATGATTTAGCAACCTCTAATGCACCATTTGCAGATGCTGCTGAGATAATTGCAGGAAATTTTTCTAGAAAAGTTGTTGCTATTGGTGCTGTTATTGCTACTATGGGCGCTTTAAATGGATGGATACTTATTCAAGGACAAATCCCTATGTCCGCTTCTATTGATGGGTTATTCCCTAAAATATTTGGTAAAAAAAACAGTAACAACTCCCCTATCTCAGGAATCATAATCTCCAGTATTTTGATCTCTTTTCTTTTCCTTTTTAACTATTCTAAAACTTTAGTTGAAGCCTTTACTTTTATGATAAAACTCTCTACTTTATCAGTTATAACACCCTACTTATTCTCCACGGCTTGTCTAGCTGTTTTATCTAAGACTAATAATTTTCGACTAATAATTTCTTTTTTAGCATTTATTTTTTCAATTTGGATAATAATTGGTTGTGGATTTGAAACTGTAACCTTAGGTTTTATAATGTTACTAACAGGTGTTCCTTTCTATTATTGGTTGAAAAGGAAATAAAACGATTACAAGTAAATGGAAAAATACTATATAAATCCAAATATTGAAGAGGCTGAAACCTTGCCTTCTTCGTTTTATAGAAATAATGAAACATTTAATAAGGTAAAAGAAAATATCTTTTTAAAATGTTGGCATTTTATTGGAGATGAAAACAGTCTCATCCCTTTATTTTATTAGATAATTTCTTAAGTGAACCCATGGTTTTAGTTAGAGACAAGAATGATGAAATAAAATGTTTTTCCAATGTTTGTACCCATAGAGGCAATCTTGTCATCAATGATCCTGGTAAATACAAAAATTTAATCTGTAGGTACCATGGAAGAAAATTTGATCTAAATGGAAAATTTATATCTATGCCAGAATTTCAAGAAACCAAAGATTTTCCTAGAGCTTGTGATCACTTACATGAATTTAGAATTGAAAAACTAGGTCCATTTCTTTTTGTAGGTGTTAACGCTGGGCTTGAGCTAAGCGATACATTGCAAACAATGAAAGAAAGAATAGGTTTTCTTCCTCTAAACCAATTCAAGTTAGACACTAATAAAAGCAAAGATTATTTAGTTAATTCTAATTGGGCTTTATACTGTGATAATTTTTTAGAGGGCTTTCATATTCCATTTGTCCATGATGACCTTAATCAAGTATTAGATTACGGAGATTACAAGACAGTTATATATGATAAAATGAATCTTCAAATTGGATACACAGACTCTAGTGATGAAGTTTTTGATTTACCAAAGAATCATCCAGATCATGGTAAAAATGTTGCTGCTTATTATTACTGGATATTTCCAAATATGATGTTTAACTTTTATCCGTGGGGACTATCAGTAAACATTGTAAAACCTCTATCGATAAACCAAACTAGCGTTTCGTTTAAATCCTATGTTTATGATGAAACAAAATTAAATAATGGTGCTGGAGCTATACTAGATAAAGTAGAAAGAGAAGATGAGTTTGTTGTTGAAGGAGTCCAAAAAGGAGTTAATTCCTCATTTTACAAAGCTGGTCGCTTCTCTCCTACCAGAGAAAAAGGAGTTCATCATTTTCACAAACTCCTAGCTGAATTTATAAACTAAAAAATACCAATTTTTAATTGACTTAAATGCCATTTACATGATGATTTTATTTTAATAATTCTAAAAGAATTACACCCTTATGAAAAACTATTTTCTAACACTATTACTCTCTTTTTTTATGTTTTGTTCATTTGGACAGATTAAAGAAAGTCAAGATGTAGATAACATTTTTATGGAATGGAATAAATCTGATGCCCCAGGCGGTGCATTAGGAATTGTTAAGGATGGTAATCTGATTTATTCTAATGGATATGGAATTGGTGACTTGGAACACGATATAGAAATAACTCCATCATCAGTTTTTTATATTGGTTCAGTTTCAAAACAATTTGTAACATTTAGCATTTTACTACTTGAAGAACAAGGAAAATTAGACCTTGACGATGAAATTCAAAAATATTTACCAGATTTTCCAGAATATGATGCTCCTCTTACTATTCGACATTTTATTCACCACACCAGTGGTGTTAGAGACTATCTAACCTTGATGTATTTAAAAGGCAGAAGCTATCTCGACCATATAGATGAAGATGAAGTCTATGAGCTTATTAAAAAGCAGAAAGAATTAAATTTTTCACCTGGAGAAAAATATCTATACAGTAATTCTTGTTATTTTATGCTTGCAATGATCGTTGAAAAAGCAGCAGGTCAGTCCTTAAAAGTGTTTGCACATAAAAATATTTTTGAGCCATTAGGAATGAAAAATTCACTTTTTTATGACAACAATACTGAATTGATAAAAAACAGAGTATTTAGTTATAAAAAGAAAAGTAACAAAGAAGGATTTGATAACTTGATTATGAGGTTTGATCTAGTAGGGTCTGGTGGGGTATATTCAAATATAGAAGACTTGTTTTTATGGGATCAGAATTTTTATAACAATAAACTTGGAAAAGGAGGACAAAAAATCATTAACAGAATGCATGAAGAAGGTCTTTTAAATAATGGGGAAAGCAGTGGTTATGCATTCGCTTTGAATAATGGGAATTACAGAGGGCTTAAGACAGTTAGTCACGGAGGATCACTTGCTGGTTATCGAGCTCAGTTAATGCGATTTCCAGAGGGGAAAACTTCTATAATTATATTAGCTAATAGAGATGATTCAAATCCAACAGACAAGTCACTTCAGATAGCAGATATCATACTAAAAAATAAATTTTTAGAAGAACCCCAAAAGAAAGAAGAAAATATTAATAGTCAAGACATTAAGAATAAATCAGATAAGCTTTTACCAAATCAATTAATTGGTAAGTTAGAAGATTATACTGGAAATTTTTATAGTGAAGAATTAGACTATAATTACATAATATTCCTTGAAGACGGAAAGTTGAAAGTGAAAATTGCAAATTATAAAACACAAGACCTTGCCAAATATGGCATTGATACTTTTACCATAGATAATGGTTTAATTCATTTTAATAGAAGAAATAAAGTAATTGTGAGTTTTGAACTTGATGCCGGTAGAGTGGCTAATTTGAAATTTGAAAAAAAATTAAAATAAATCTAAAGCTTGGATTTATGCTTGAACTTACTGAAAAAGATATGCCTGTGGTTTAGCGCATTTTTAGGATGCGTTATAATTTATTATGAGTTCCATCACAATAAGGAGGATTTGAAGTTTGTTTACAGTTACATAGATATATTTTTTTATCCTCATTTTTAGTAAATATTTTAGGAGTAAATTCAAACCCTTTATGTGCCCCGTTGCAAAAAGGTTGGTTTTCTGACAACCCACAAGAGCACCAAGCATATTTTTTGTCTTTTATTGCGTCTATTGCTATAGGCGCTTTGCTAAACATCTTAGGCAATTTCATATTAATTTGGGTGTTTTTTCACACATACAATTTACAATAATTATAAAAGAAGAAGATATGCCTGTGATTGAATAAAATAACCCTCCGCTTGGGAGGGTTATTTTAATTATTGGTTGACTGCGAATGTTATTGGTACAAAAATGAGCTCATTGTCGAAACCGTCAGGGTTATAAACCTCCATTTTAGATTTATTAAGTGCAGGATTAACTATCCCTGGATTGCCAACACGGTATTGCATTAATTCTTCTAATGAATTAAACATATCCCAAGTAACAACCGTTGAAGTATTTTTATTTCGAGGTGCAATTTTCCTTCCAACGCCCCAGTTTACCATTCCCATTTTATCCATATTCATTGTAAAATGCTTCTTCCATAATACCTTATTTTCAGAAATAAAACCAGCTAAATTTTTAGGTCTTGCAAAGTTAAATTGAATCACCTTACCCAACCCTTTTTCTATACTTACCTCATCAACAAATATATGTCTAGTATCCTCTGTCCAAGTAAAGTTTCCACTTAAGGCTTCAACCATTTCTAACTCATCCTTGCTCAATACTTTCGATGCGTTGTTCCACCATGAATTTTTTTCACTAAGCATCGCTGCAATATCTTTATTTGATTGAACAAAAAGATAATTATATCTTTCTTCATTGTCTATTGCATCTACTGTGTAACGCTTCAAGAATGCCCAAAAAGCAATGTCTCCATTGTCGACAGCCTTTTGCGCAACTTTTTTCATATAAATTGATTGTACTTTCTCAAATGCTTCTAGGTCTCCTTCAATTCTCACGGCATGCATTGAAAAAGTTTGATACACCTGAGCATTAATTCCAAAGGATAGTAAAATTATTAAAATGAATAATATTTTTTTCATGATCATTAGTTCAGTATTAACAATATAAGACATTTAATTGTCTTTAGCAATTTATTATCCTTATAAGGAATAACACCTGAACTTACTGAAGAAGATATGGTTTAGTTGCATTGGTCTCTGACCCATTGATCTGAATTTGTATGACCTAAGCTAGCACGTACTCCAATCAGCACAAGCACCTCTTAAATCTCCTAAATTTCACTTTGCAATTCCTCCGGGAATATAAGGATTAACATAATCAGGGCACGATAAAATCAAAATATGTTTCTGGAAAGGGTTCTTTCTTTAGAGTAAAATGCCACCATTCTTTTTCATAAGGTATAAAACCTGATGCCAACAAAGTCTCTCGCAAAAGTTTTCTATAGTATTTTTGTGTTTTTGAGAGGTGGGGAAAATCATAATTTGAAAGACCACCGAAAAAATCCCACGGACCACCCATATCAACTTCTTTTCCTTTGTTTTTACCCTCAAGATAAATAATGGTTAAATCAATAGTGCTTCCTCGACTATGACCACTTTTTTTAGCAATGAAACCTAATTCAAAAAGTGAACTTTTCTTTAATTTAGGATAGTGTTTAATTTTATTAATAGTATCCACTTGAACTTTCGACCAACGAATAAAATGGTTTACAGCTTTTTGAGGGCGATAGGCATCAAAAATTTTAATACCTAGACCATAAGAATTTAAAGTGTTTTGAGCTTTTCTTATACCTTCTGCCATTTCAATTGTTCCTACTGCTATCTTGGAAATATACCCATCGATAGGGTTTCCCATAAAATTCTCTGAAGTCCCATATCTTAAGTCAACAATCAAACTAGGAACCACCTCTTCTAAATCAATGAAGCCTTGTGGTATTTCTTGAGAATTAATGTATAAGGAAACAAATAGTAAAAGAAGAAGTAGCTTTTTCATAGGTTTCATTAAAAGTAATGAAATTTATAAGGATTAGAAATACCAGAACTTACTGAAGATGATATGCCTAATCTGGACAAGTTCCCCAGACGGGTTTGTTAGGGTTTGTTAGCGCTGAATCAGTTGCAAAATTATCTGGTTCAGAGGTAATATTAGATACACACTAACTAGTTAAATCTTGATTGAATGCAGATGCATTGCTAAACATAGATTGCATATCAGTCACATTAGAAGTGTCCCAACTACCTATATCCTGGTTGAATGAATTAGCTTCTAAAAACATATTACCCATATTAGTAACACTAGAATTATTCCAGCTTCCTATGTCTTGGTTGAATGCAGTACTTGTTTGAAACATTCCATACATACTAGTTACACTAGAAGTATTCCAGCTAAACCTTCTCCAAGAGTAGAGAGAATTAAATTATACTTTGCTTTTTGAAAATTAGCGGTAAGAACAAGATCTGCAGTGATTGTAATAGTAAGTGGATTTTGGGTAGATCCATTAGACCAGTTCACAAACCTATATTTCGCATCGGGGGTAGCTGTAACAGAAACGGATTTGCCTTCTGCATATTCCCCGCCTGTTGTATTTACAGTCCCACCAGTGTTAGCTTTTACAGAAAGAAAATAATTATGAATTTCATTCTTGGAACAAGATAAAATCAGAATAAAAAATAAATCTTACGCACCTATAAAAATAAGGTTTATACTTTAAAAAGCTACAAGTAAAGCAAGAAGTAATAGCTGTTTCATTGTGTTTTTTAAAAAATTAAAACCTCGATTTAAACCTCCTTATACTACCTGAAGGATCATTTTCATTATAATCAGAAGCTAATAAAAGGGCGTTATATAAGTTAACTGTTTTACCAGACTTTGAAAAGGTTTTTGGACTATAAACGTCTTCTGAATTAGGTTTATTAAGTGATTCATACATCTCTATACCGGACTCCATAATTATTTTTTTAATTGATGAAGCAGATAATTTTGGATAAAAAGAACGTAAAACAACAGCAACTCCCGTCACATTTGGAGCAGCCATTGAAGTTCCATTTAAATATTCAAATTTACCATCTAATACAGAAGAATAAATTTGATATCCAGGAGCAAACAAATCAACATTGTTTAGTCCATAATTTGAAAAATTTGCAATTTGTTTTGAATCATAACTATAAGAAGTTGCTCCAACTGTTATAACGTTATTTAAAAATTCTTTTCCATCCACTTGATCAGTTGGATACGTTTCATTTAAATCTGAGTCTATGTCATTTGAATCATTTCCAGCAGCATTTACAATTAGAACATCCTTTTCAAAAGCATACTCCATTGCATCAGTTACCCATTCAGAATTAGGGGAATATTTTTTTCCAAAACTAAAATTAATGATCTTAGCTCCATTGTCTACAGCATATCTTATTGATAACGCTACATCTTTATCATATTCATCACCATCGGGAACACATCTTATTGGCATAATTACAGCACTATTTGAAACACTTACAACAATTCCACTTACATGGGTTCCGTGCTTATGCCTATCTGAAACATTAGAGTCACCATAATCTCTATCATTAAAATCATCAGGATTATCTCCTACTACTCCCCTCCCATTAAAATCAACATTATTATGAAAATCATTACTAGACTTATAATATTCAATTGCTTCCAAAAATCCTTGTCGTGTCCAATTATTAGCTTTAGCAAAATTTAAAAACCTTAAAGATTCATCCATTTTAACTGACTTTGGTGATATATTTTTGGCTTCTTCGAGTGAATAATCATCTTTACCTATTGCTGAAGCAATTAAACTATCAGATTTAAAAAGCATCATAGAGAGCTGTTGAATTCTATTTATAGTTTCATTATTTTTAGCTATTGCTTTTTCAATTTCATTTTTATAAACTTTACTTAATGGATCTTCTTTATTGGTCTTTTTATATAATCTAACATACTCTAAATTTTCTTTATTTGATTCTCCCAAAAAGTTCCATCCATTAATATCATCTACATAACCATTTTGATCGTCATCAATACCATTATTTGGAATTTCATCAGAATTATTCCATATATTTTCAGATAAATAAGGGTGCTCAGTTTCAACGCCAGAATCAATTACTGCCACAATAACGTTTTTACCTTTTTGGTTTTTAATTAATTCATTATTAGCTTTTACAACACTCATTCCAGGAATTTTGTCAGAATTAATATCTAATAACGACCAGTTTTCTTTTAAATTATCATTTAATAATTCATTATTAAAATCTTTAGCTTTTATAGTTATTGGATCTCCAAGAAACTTATACGAGGAACAGCTTACAAAAATGAAAATAGCGGAAAGTAATAATAATATTTTTTTCATAAGATTGTTGTTTATTTTCGATCGTTAATATTTTTCAAGTTTTACAATTGTAAGCCGAGCAAAAGTAAGTCCAATTATTAATAATAAAAAAGAAATTAAATAATTACCGATTACTAGGTGTCCAACACCGAACAAAGTGCTATTTAGAAATATTAAACCAAAGAAAAAACCTAACCAATTGTTTTTATTACCATCATTAATACTTTTAACATTATTTGAAATAGGCCCCCAAAATTCTTTAAGCCTAATTTTATTATAATAACTTAGTTAAATGAGACGTTTCAACTGGTTTAATTAGTAAAGTAACAATTAAACTTAAAATGGTTGAAATAACTAAAATGAAAGTTGCTCTTATAAGTGAATAATCGTCTTGGTAAATTAATATTGAACTATTATTGGGCCAAACTGGATACTACCAGCTCCTACATATGCAATTTTAACCATTATTTTTGAAGACCTGTATTAATTTAAGATATAAACAATTTGTTTTTCAATAATACAAATAATTTTAGGTTTTAAGTTCTTTAATTTAAGAGAAGGTGTTTTGAGAATTTTAATAATTTATCTTTTTCATCAAGAGATAAATTAATTGGTAATTGAGCTAAACCAATAATCCTTCTAATTATCTCTATACCCAAATAATTCTCTACTAATTTTCGATTTACAGACTTAGAATAATAATTCAGTATTTCAGTTAAATATTTTTCGTCAAGGGTTGTTATTATTATGTGAGCTATAAAAACTCCTAAATCAAACTCTAGATCTCCAATAAAACTAAATTCAGGATCAATAATATAAATTCCATCATTATTCTTCATCCAGCTTCCAGGATAAAAATCACCATGTAATAAAGTTTTTCCTTTTTTTAAATATTGATCACCTATAAATAGTGACCTATTCTTTAATGACTCATTATTTATAAAAGAATGCGCCAGTTTTTCTAATCCAGGCTGGACAGAGTTTAAGGGGAAACCATTGTCTTTTATAAATGGCAATACAAATATGTGCTGGTGATTTAATTTCTTAAGATCATTATTCAATGGATAGTTTATATCATAATGACACGAGTGTATGTCCTCCAATATTTTAGTAAGCTTAAATATTGATTCTTTACTTATTTTTCTGTTTGAGTAAATACTTGAAAAATCATCAAAATTTCCTAAATCTTCTAGAGTTATAAAAAAACTTTCTTTTACATAGCTTATTATTTTTGGGAAATTATTTTTTAAGCCATTATTATCAATAGTTTTATAAAAATTATATTCAACACCTATTCTTTCGATTGGAGCTAGAATATCTGGATATTTTTGAACGTAAGATCTTGATTGTTTAAATATTAATGAGCGACTATTTGTCTTTACTCGTAACACTACATTCATGTTTCCTTCTCCAGCTGTACTTATTTCTAATAAAATTTCATTCTTATATAAAACCTTGTGTTTATTAAATAGGTCCGTTAAATCAATTAAAGACGTATTGGCGTCAATATTTGTCATGGATTGATTTTATTAAATTTTTGTAGCTTTTTCCAATATTTTTTTTTAACCTCTGACACATTAATTTTTGTAAAAATTTTAATTTTTCGATTAAAATTCTCGACAGGAGTTTCAAACAAATCAAATTCAAAATAATAATTATTTGCAATAGCCTCTATTATAGCTATATCCCACATTATCCAATGTTTTTTTTCTTTATCTTCTTTAGTCCACCATCTTTCATAGGAATCCCATCTGTCTATTAGATATGATCCTAAAGCGTTATTATTTGATAGATATAGTTCCAATTCATTTCGATTAAAAATCATGTGTTGAGATGTTGTAGCCGTCATTACTGTTAAATCAAGATCTGCAGAATCTAGCAAAAAATTTATTGCCAAAGGGTCATTTCTTGAATTGAACTCATTTTTATTATATAAATTAGTTAGTGGATTATGCCAAAAACCCAAATAAAAAACTTTTATATTTTTCTTAATATCTGGTGCATTAATAATTGCAGAAGCTACATTTGTACATGAACCAAGAATGACTATATACAAAGGATTTTCATTGGAATACAATCTGGCTTTTTTAATTATAAAACTAGAAGCTTGAGAGTTTTTTACACTTAATAAATTATTTATTGGATCAGGACTTCCTAACAATGAAGGAATTGAGTTTATATTGACTAATTGTAAAATCTTATCATTTATTTTCTTACTCTCTAAGGCTGTATTTAAAGAAGCTAAAGGAGAAGTGTTAAACTGTGAAGCAGTAATCCCTAAGATATTAAAAGTTGGTTCAGATAAAGCTCCAGAAATAGCAAATAAGTCATCTACTTCATTTGCTGAATCTGTATCAATGATTATTGGAATTTTTTGTGCATTCAAAAAACCTATAAATAAAAATACAAGTATAAAAAATCTCACTTTAAAAATCATTTTCTAAAACTGAAATTCCATTTAAATCTGTTGTGAGAATGCTTGACATATAATCAAGAAAAGGTCTAATAGAGATAAAATCATCGGAAAGGTTAGTAATAAAATTTGAAGAAATAACTAAATCATCGCTGTATTTTTTCACAAACAGATACCTTTTCATTCTAATCAAGTCAATATTAGGATCATCTTTTAAAAACCCTCTAGGAGATGTTTTCACTTGGTCTCCATCGATATCACCCCAATTTCTCTTGAATGAATTTTCATTTATAATTTCTCTAAAATCATCAGAATTGAATTCAAGCTCTTTTCTAATTCGTAATAAATCATCTTTATTTGGCTTAAAGAATCCAACAGCAACAAAGCTCTGTTTAGGTTTTATATGAAGATAGTACCCTCCCCTTAAGCTTGGTGTTCTTCTTTTGAATGAAATACCAAAATTTATTTTATAAGGAGTTTTGTTTTTTGAGAATCTGATATCTCTGTATATTCTAAAAATTTTATAATTCTCAATATTATCATGCTTGTTTAGTTCTTCAACTATTATTGAGGAAAAATTTTTAATTTTATTTTGAATATTGGCAAACCTTAGCTTATTTTTCTCAAACCAATCTCTATTATTATTTAATTGAAGTTCATTGAGAAATGAAAATATTTCTTGATTTAAATTTTGCATTTATAATAAATTATTAATGATTTAAAGGTATAAAAAAAACCCCCAGCCTTTTGACTGGGGGGTAATAAATCAAACAGATTAGAATCTGATTTATTAACAATCAATATTATTGATTTCCAAGAATTATAGGCATACCATTTTTACCACTTCCGATAACAATTACTTTTGCATTAGGGGATTGTGCAAGCAGTAATGTAGCCTCAATTCCTTTCTCTTGAAGTATTAGAGGCGATAAAGAAGCGCTTAAAATACGATTAGCTTTAGCTTTACCTTCAGCATCAATTCTCTGTCTTTCAGCTTCTTGAATAGATTTTGCTATTCTAAACTCATATTCCAATGCTTCTTGTTCCTGATTTAATTTTCTTTCAATAGCTTCCTTAATTGCTTGAGGAAGAGTAACATCTCTAACTAATACAGCATTTAATTGAATGTATTGATCTTGGACAACCTTTTGAGTTTCCTCAAAAATTTCATTTTGAATTGCATCACGCTTTGAAGAATATAATTGTTCAGGTGTATATCTCCCAACAACTGATCTAGCTACAGCACGAATTTGAGGTATTAAAACAATGTTAACATAATTCTCTCCTTTAGTTTTATGGAGTAAACCTAATTTAGCTATTTGAGGTTGATACAGAACTGAAACATCTAATGATATTTCAAGTCCATTTGATGAAAGAACCTGCATGTTTCCTTCAAAAAACTCTTGTTGTTTTACATTATATAAGTATACTTTATTCCAAGGCGCAATTATTTTAAAACCTTCACCTAAAGCAGGTTGGTCTGTGACAACTCCTCCTCCAAAAGTTTTAAACAAAACACCTGCTTCTCCATAACCAATATTTACTGATGATCTGGATAATAAAATTAATAATAAAAAGCCCACAGCGAGTATGGGTAATCCAATTTTTGGTAGACGTTGCATAATAGTTAGTTTTATAAATTAATATTTGTTATTTATTAGGTTAGCATTCCTCCGTCAACATTTATAACTTGACCTGTAATATAAGAAGATAAATCTGAAGCTAAGAAAACACATGCTTTAGCAACATCTTCAGGCGAACCTAATCTTTTCAAAGGTATGGCATTTCTCCATTTCTCAACAATTTCTTTTGATAATTGTTTTGTCATTTCTGTTTCTATGAATCCAGGAGCTATAACATTACTCCTTATGTTTCTAGAGCCAAGCTCTAAAGCTATTGATTTTGAAAAACCAATAATCCCAGCTTTTGATGCTGAATAATTTGATTGTCCTGCATTACCTTTAACACCAACAATTGAACTCATATGAATAAGAGAACCTTTTCGTTGTTTTAAAAAAGTTTTTTGTACGGCTTTTGTCATGTTAAAGACAGATTTTAAATTAACATTTATTACATCATCAAAATCTTTTTCACTTAAACGCATTAATAAATTGTCTTTTGTTATTCCAGCGTTATTAACTAAAATATCAATCCCTGAAAAATCATTCAATACAGAAGCTACAAGTGATTCAGCTTCAGAAAAACTAGAGGCGTCACTTTGATAACCCATAATTTTAACATTAAAAGACTCTAACTCTTTGATTAGTTTATTGGCTTGCTCCATTGATTTTGAATAAGTAAAAGCCACACTACAACCTTGTTTAGCATATTCTAAAGCAATACCTCTTCCAATTCCTCGAGTAGCTCCAGTAATAATAGCAATTTTATCTTTTAGAAGTTTCATTTAATTTAATATTTCAGATACTTTGGCGCCAATTTTAGCAGGGGAATCTACTACATGTATGCCACATTCTCTCATTATTCGCTTTTTTGCTTCGGCGGTATCATCAGATCCACCCACAATTGCACCAGCATGTCCCATTGTTCTTCCTTTTGGTGCCGTTTCTCCAGCAATATATCCTACAACAGGTTTCGGATTTCCTTGAGATTTAATCCAATAAGCTGCATCAGCCTCTAATTGACCTCCAATTTCTCCAATCACAACTATACATTCTGTTTCAGGGTCATTCATAAATAATTCTACCGCATCCTTTGTTGTTGTCCCAATAATCGGATCTCCACCTATACCAATAGCTGTAGTTATACCCAATCCTTCTCTAACAACTTGATCAGCAGCTTCATATGTTAAAGTTCCTGATTTAGAAACAATTCCAACATTACCCTTTTTAAATACAAAACCAGGCATAATACCCACTTTAGCTTCATCTGGAGTTATTATTCCTGGACAATTTGGTCCAACAAGTATAGCTCCCTTTTTCTTTACATATGGAGCTGCTATAACCATATCAGCAACAGGTATACCTTCAGTAATTGCAATAATTACTTTGATTCCAGCATCAGCAGATTCCATTATTGCATCCCCTGCAAAAGCTGGAGGAACAAAAATAACAGAAGTATCTGCTCCGGTTTCACTTACTGCTTCAACCACAGAATTAAAAACCGGTTTATCTAGATGAAATTGACCACCCTTACCTGGAGTTACTCCACCTACTATGTTAGTTCCATATTCAATCATATGAGTAGCATGAAAAGTTCCCTCACCTCCAGTGAAACCTTGAATTATAATCTTGGAACTTTTGTTAACTAGTACACTCATTTTTTGTTATTATTAGGTTATTTATACTTTTATTCTCTCTTGATATAGTCCTTTTTCTGTATCTATTTTAATTTTATCTCCTTCATTTATAAATAAAGGAACATTAATCCTAGCGCCAGTTTCCGTTACGGCATGTTTAGTTGCATTTGTAGCAGTATTTCCTTTTACACCAGGTTCAGTTTGTGTAATTTCTAAAATGACACTTGCAGGCATATCCACCGAGAGAGGCGTTCCATCTTCAGAATTAATTGATATTGTAACTACCTCACCTTCTTTTAATAACTCTGAAGAGTCAATAATTTTTTTATCAATATTAATTTGTTCATAATCATCTGTATTCATGAAATGAAACTGATCAGAATCATTATATAGAAACTGGTATTTATTTGTTTCAACACGAATTGATTCAATTTTGTGACCTGAAGAAAAAGTATTATCAACTACTTTTCCAGAAGAAACACTTTTAAGTTTAGTTCTAACAAAAGCAGGTCCCTTTCCAGGTTTTACATGAAGAAATTCAATGATTTTATATATATCATTATTAAACTTAACACAAAGTCCTTTTCGTATATCTGATGTATTTGCCATTTCTAATTTTTTTGAAAATACCCCTTCATAATTCCTCTTTGAGAATTATGAATAAAACTTAAAATCTCATCTCTTTCTGGAGTAGCCGTCATTTCAGCTTCAATTATTTCAGTAGCTTGAGTAGTATTATATTTCTTTTGAAAAAGCAGTCTGAATATAGCTTGAATTTCAGTAATTTTTTCAGAAGAAAATCCTCTTCTTCTTAATCCAACAGAATTTATCCCTACATAAGAAAGAGGTTCTCTAGCTGCTTTTACAAAAGGAGGAACATCTTTTCTAACTAAAGAGCCTCCTGCTACAAAAGCATGATCTCCAATAGTACAGAATTGGTGAACCGCAACAAAACCAGCAAGTATTACATAATTTCCTATTTTTATATGACCTGCTAATGTGCTATTATTTGAAAAAATACAATTATTACCTACTATACAATCATGCGCAATATGAGAATAAGCCATTATTAAACAGTTTTTTCCAATCTTTGTTCGCATTCTGTCATTAGTTCCTCTATTAATGGTAACTGATTCTCGTATTGTTGTATTATTTCCTATTTCAGCAATAGTATCTTCTCCATTAAATTTCAAATCCTGAGGAACTGCAGATATTACTGAGCCAGGAAAAATATTACAATTTTTCCCAATCCGAGCCCCTTCCATTATAGTAACATTTGAACCAATCCATGTGCCTTCACCTATAATCACATTATTAGATATTGTAGTAAAAGGTTCAATCACTACATTTTTGGCAATTTTTGCACCTGTGTGCACATAAGATAAAGGTTGATTCATATTTCTTTTCTTTTAATTTGAGCCATTAAGTCTCCTTGGGTAGTTAAATTTCCATTTACATAACTATAACCACGCATGTGGCAAATACCTCTTCTAATTGGAGTAATTAATTCTAATTTAAAAATCATTGTATCTCCAGGATGAACCGTTTTTTTAAATTTCACATTATCCATTTTCATGAAAAGGGTTATATAGTTCTCAGGATCAGGGACAGAATTTAATATTAAAATACCACCTGCTTGAGCCATAGCTTCAATCTGAAGAACACCTGGCATAACAGGAGCTCCAGGAAAATGACCTTCAAAAAAGGGTTCATTCATAGTAACGTTTTTTAAAGCAATAACATGAGTTTCTGACAGCTCAAAAATTTTGTCAACCAATAAAAAAGGTGGTCTATGTGGAAGTATCTTCATTATCGCGACACTATCTAATAATGGATCCTTATTTATGTCTATAAAAGGAATATTTGATTTTTTCTCTGCTTTGATGATGCTATATAACTTTTTTCCAAAAGAAGTATTAACCTTGTGCCCAGGTTTGTTGGCAATTACTCGACCTTTTATTCTTGTTCCAACTAAAGCAAGATCTCCAATAACATCAAGAAGCTTATGTCTAGCTGCTTCATTGGGAAAATGAAGTGTTAAATTATCTAATATTCCATTTGGCTTGACGCTTAATTTATCTTTTCTAAAGGCTTTTTTTAATTTTTCCATCGCAATTATAGATGGAGGTGTATCAACGTATACTATAGCATTATTTAAATCTCCACCTTTTATTAAACCATTCTCTAATAGAGCTTCTAATTCATGAAGAAAGCTAAAAGTTCTTGCAGAAGAGATTTCCTTTTTAAAACTTCCTAAAGTTTCTAAAGATGCATTTTGAGTTCCTAATACTTTAGTTCCAAAATCAACCATTGTAGTAACTTGATACTCATCTGAAGGAATAACAGTTATTTCACTGCCTGTTTCTTTATCTTTATAGTTTATTATTTCACTAACAACATACTCTTCACGTAATGACTCTTGTTCTTGAATTCCAGCTTTTTCAAGTGCTTCAATAAAGAATTTTGATGATCCATCCATTATTGGAGGCTCTGGGCCGTTAATTTCTATAAAGCAATTATCAATGTCAAAACCAACTAGAGCAGCTAAGACATGCTCAGAAGTTTGAATTTTAATTCCATTTCTTTCAATATTAGTTCCGCGATCAGTATTAATCACTAAATTTATATCTGCTGAAATTTGATTATCACCTTTCAAATCACTTCTAATAAATATAAAGCCTGTGTTTTCAGGTGCAGGTAAAAATGATAATTTCACTTCAGTTCCTGTATGAAGACCAACACCTTCCAAAAATACAGGTTTGCCAATAGTTTTTTGAGAAACAGTTTTTAAAATCATAATTTAATATCTTTTTCAACTTTACTTAAACGAGCTTCAATATCTATGAGATTTTTAAAGTGAATATAAGACTTACTATAAACTGAATAATCTAAAGCCGGATTACCTTGTACTTTACTATTTTCAGGCATACTGCTAATAACTCCTGATTTACCTTGTATTTTTGAATTATTTCCAACTGTTAAATGACCAGCAAAACCAGACTGACCACCTGCTATACAGTTTTCACCAATTTTAGAAGAGCCTGCAACACCTGATTGAGCTGCAATTACAGTATTGGCTCCTATTTCTACGTTATGTGCAATTTGTATTTGATTGTCTAACTTAACCCCTTTGTAAATAATGGTTGAACCTAATGTAGCTCTATCAATTGTAGAATTAGCACCTATATCAACATTATCTTTAATAATTACATTACCTATTTGAGGTGTCTTTTTATATGAACCGTCTTGTTGTAAAACAAATCCAAAACCATCAGACCCAATAACACAGCCACTATGTATAATACAACCCTTTCCAATTATCGAATCAGAAAGTATATTTACACCAGGCATTATAATTGTGTTATCGCCAATTTGGACGTTTTCACCGATAAAACAATTAGGAAAAATCTTAACACCTTTACCTATTGTAGAGTTTTCTTCTATAACAGAACCCTCACCAACATAACAATCTTCACTTAATTTAATTGATTGGTGAATTATTGCTGATTTAGAAACACCATTACGTTGAGTTTTTAAATTTTGATAAAACTCTAGAAGTTTAGTAAAGGCAACATATGGATCTTCAACTCTTACAAGTGTAGGGTTAAAATCTCCTTCAGGTTTAAAATCATTTTTAACTATAACGACAGAAGCTTTAGTTGTATATAAGTATTTAGTATATTTTGGATTCGATAAAAAGGTTAAACTGCCAGATTGAGCTCCTTCAATTTTAGCAAGCTCATGAATAGAAATTTTAGGATCACCTTCTATTGTGCCATTAAGTTTTTGTGCAATTTGTTTAGCAGTGAATTTCATCAGCGCAAAATTAACAAAAATCTATGGATTGTTTTTTAAGATCATACAAAATGATTAATAGTTAAATTAAAAACTTTAAATGACTTCTAATAAAATAGCATAAAATGTAAATTTAATTTAATTTTATTATGTGATAAAATCAATAGATAAAACTAAAATTCTATGGGTAGATGATGAAATAGATCATTTAAAGCCACATATTTTGTTTCTTGAAAATAAAAGCTATGAAGTTTCAACATGTACAAATGGTCTGGATGCTTTAAAAGTTATTAAAAACAATCGATTTGATATTGTTTTACTAGACGAAAATATGCCTGGATTAAATGGTTTAGATACACTTGGTGAATTAAAAAAAAATAATCCTGAGCTACCTGTTATCATGATCACAAAAAATGAAGCAGAACATATTATGGATGATGCAATTGGAAGAAAAATATCTGATTATTTAATAAAACCAGTCAATCCATATCAGATTTTAATTGCTTTAAAAAAAATATTAAATATTAAAAACTTGATTGAGGGGAAAACAATTCAATCATATCAACAAGAATATAGAAAAATTTCAAATTCACTTATTGAAATCAATTCAGCAAATGATTGGGTTTCTTTATATCAGAAAATGACATATTGGGAGTTAGAGCTTGAGAAATTAGATGATCAAGTAATGTTTGAAATATTTAAAAATCAAATGAAAGAAGCTAATTCACAATTCTCAAATTTTATTCAAAAAAACTATTCTAATTGGATAACTAATAATATTGATGCTCCAATCTTATCACATAATATGTTCAAAAAGAAAGTTTTACCATTCATAAAAGAAAATCAACCATCTATACTGTTATTAATAGATAATCTTAGATTAGACCAATGGAAAACAATTAGTCCTTTGATACAAAAACACTATTACTTAAATGATGATGAGTGTTATTTTAGCATACTCCCCTCGGCTACTCAATATTCTAGAAATTCGATTTTTTCTGGTATGACTCCAAAACAAATGCAAGAGCACTATCCAAAATGGTGGAAAAATGACAATGAAGATGGAGGTAAAAATCTATATGAATTTAATTTTTTGGAATCACAATTAAACCGACTCAATAAAAACATAAAATTTAGTTACAATAAAATAACTTCTATATCAGGTGGTAAAAAGCTAGTTAAAAATTTGAAAAAATATAAATCAGAGGATTTAACAGTTGTTGTTTACAATTTTGTAGATATGATCTCACATGCTAAAACTGAAATGGAAATCATCAAAGAATTAGCTCCAGATAATAAAGCCTATAGATCTTTAACTCTTTCTTGGTTTAAAAATTCGCCTCTTTTTGAATTTATTCAGTCTGCCAATAAAGAAGGTTTTAGGTTAATTGTTACAACGGATCATGGTACTATTAATGTGGAAAAACCTCTAGAGATTAAAGGGAAAAAAGAAATGAGCTCTAACCTTAGATATAAATCTGGAAGGAGCATGAGTTATGAAAAGAAAAAAGTTGTTGAAGTAAAAAATCTAAATGAATTTGAATTACCTAAAACATTTTTGGATACTTCTTTTATTTTTGCAAAGGATAATGATTATTTTGTATATCAAAACAATTTCAATCACTTTGCGAATTTGTATAATAACACTTTTCAACATGGAGGTATATCAATGGAAGAAATAATAATACCATTTGCAACTTTTTCACCTAAAAAATAAGTTTTAAATTAATGGAAATAAGCTATTCCCTTTCTGAGATTGATGTAGTTGCCCAAAAAATATGTGATTCTCTAAAGTATCCTATAGTAGCTTTTAATGGGCCAATGGGCTCCGGAAAAACAACTTTAATTAAATCCATATGCAAATACTTGAATTTTAACGAAAACATATCAAGCCCAACATTCTCGTTAGTGAATACCTATGTAAATTCCTCTAATGATATTATTTATCATTTTGATTTTTACAGAATAAAATCTTTTGAAGAAGCCTTAGATTTTGGGGTTGATGAATATTTAGATTCAGGCAATAAATGCTTTATGGAATGGTCAGAGAAAATTTCTTCATTATTAACTCCTACTATGAATAAAGTTGAAATTAAAATTATTAACGATAATAAACGACAAATAAATCTATATTAATATGGCATTCTTAAAACGACTTAGTTATTATTTGATTGGATTATCTATCGGAATTATAATACTATCATTTATTTTTAATGGAAAAAAGACTAGCTGTAATTATGGTCCACAAGCAAGGGTAAAGAGTCAACTGCTTAGGAAAGAAATCAATATTCCTGATTCTATATTAGAAAATAAAATTAATATTACAGATAAAACAATTGAGGATTTTATTAAAAATTCATCGATAGATTTTTCTGAGAGCAACACTAAGAAGGATTCGTGCAAAACATATGTTTTAAAAGGATATTTAATCTCAAAACACACATCTATCGAAATTGAAAATTGTTTAAAAGTAATAACAGTATTAAAAATTAATTTTTAGACTCTTTCCTTCTTTTTAATTCAACTGAGATCAAATCCAATTCTCTTTTAGATTGTCCATAAACCGATGTGTTTTCATTTGCTCTTCGAATTAAATATGGCACTACCTCTTTGGTGGGACCATATGGTAAATATTTTACAGCACGATAACCACTTTTTGCTAAAGCAAAAGTTATATTATCACTCATTCCATATAATTGACCAAAAGAAAGGTTTGGATGGTCCTTAGGTATTGACATTTTAGCTGCTAAATCAATTGCTTTTTTAGCACTAACCTCATTATGACTCCCTAAAAACATGCAAAAACGATCCAAATTACTAAACATAAAATCAATTCCCTTATTATACTGAGAATCTGTTTCTTCTTTAGAATTACAAATCGGACTAGGATAATTTTTATTTAAAGCCCTACTTCTCTCTATTTCCATGTATGCTCCCCTAACTAGTTTGATGCCAATCTTAAAGTTGTGTTTTAAAGATTTATCATTCAATTCTTTTAGATATTTGTATCTACCCTTTCGATACATTTGAATGGTATTAAAGACTATGGCTTTTTCTTTATTAAACTCCAACATCATTTCTTCAACTAATCCATCAATAGCAGGTTGAATCCAGCTTTCCTCAGCATCAACAAATACACTTATACCAATTGACTTTGCTTTATTAAATGTAATTCTAAAGCGCTCAATAATTCTTTCCCAAGATTTAGATTCATCTTTAGTAAAAGCGAGATTATTACTCCTTTTTTCAAACAAAATAGAGGAGCCATACCCGGTTGATTTAAATACAGAAAATGGCAATGATGAATTATTTTTGGAAATTTCTAATGTTTTTAAGGTTGAAGCCAAACAATTATCATAGTCTTTCTCAAAACTTGCTCCCTCTACAGAATAATGAAGATATGATTTGACTTTTTTAGTAGCTAGTAAGTTGACTATTTTGACTGAGTCTTTTTCATCAGTTCCGGCACAAAATTGATCAAAAACTGACAACCTAATTAAGCGCTCTACCGGTAAACGAAATTTGACTGAAATCATTATTAAAAATTTCCCTAGACTTACCAATAATGGGTATGATATAAGTTTAAATAAAAAATAAGCACGCTTTAATTCTATATTATTTTTTAAAGAAAAAGCAATTTCAGTATTCTTAAAAAGCATTAATTTTTTTTCAAATTTAAAAGAAATTACTATATAGAAATGTGAAAAATAATCTTATTCCAACATAAAAACTTTATTTTTGAATTAATGAATGAAATTAAAGCGAGAAGCTACTCTGTTGAATTTCAACAAAAAGGTTTTGATAAACTTGATAAGTTAATACAAGATAATGGCTATTCATCTATTTTTGTGATGATTGACTCAAATACAGAAGAACATTGTTTGCCTGTGTTTAAAAATAGAATCTCTGAATCATTAGATTTTGAAATAATAAACATACCCCCAGGAGAAGAGTTTAAAACAATAGAATCTTGTCAAAAAGTTTGGCAGACACTTTCAAACAAAGAAGCAGATAGAAAAAGTTTAATGATAAATTTGGGAGGAGGAGTAATAACCGATATGGGTGGATTTATTGCATCCACATTTAAGAGAGGCATTGACTTTATAAATATTCCAACGACTTTACTCTCTATGGTTGATGCTTCAGTTGGTGGTAAAACAGGAATTGATTTTGGAAATCTAAAAAATCAAATTGGTGTAATTGTTGATCCTAAATTGGTCATTATTGAATCTGAATTTTTAAAAACTCTTCCTTTTAAAGACTATAGGAGTGGATATTCTGAAATGTTAAAACACGGTTTAATAAGTGATAAAAAATACTGGGATACTCTTTCAAATATTCTTAAAACAAATACTGATGATATTCTCCCTCTTATTTACAAATCAATTGAAATAAAAAACAAAATAGTCTTAGGTGATCCTTATGATCAAAACCAGAGAAAAGTTTTAAATTTTGGTCACACAATTGGTCATGCAATTGAATCATATTTTATCGAATCGGATCACTTAGATAAATTAACTCATGGTGAAGCAATAGTAATAGGAATGATTGTTGAAGCCTTTATATCAGTAGAAAAATCTTCTTTAAAGCAATCAGAAGCTGATGAAATAAAAAATGTTTTTAATTCTATTTTTTCTAAAGTTAAAATTGACATTTCAGATCAAGAAAACATAATATCTCTTATAAAGTTTGATAAAAAAAATAGCCACGGTAATATAAATTTTGTTTTATTAAAATCAATAGGTTTTCCTGTCATTGATTTAAAAGTAACCCACGAACAAATTTACAAAGGTTTTATTTTTTACGATTCTTAGGCTGAATTTCTACTCGCATTAATATTACCAAACAATGATCGGGTTACCATTTTTTCGTAAACATCTAAAAGTTTAGAATTTAAATGCTTATACTTTTTATTTTTTTGAATTTGCATTAAAGCAAATTGCTGTATTGTTATCAATGGTTTTACTATAGATTCACGAATTTCAATGGAAGCTTTTCCAGTCTCTTCATTTTCCATTAATGACTTAAACCCAGTCAGCTCTAAAATCATCTTTTTACTAAGTAAGAATTCATCATGAATAACATTCCAAAACTCACCATACTCAGGGTCTTCTGAAAGATAGGAGGTCAATTCAAAAAATGACTTTGTCAAACTCATCATACTATTAGCAATAAGAGTTCTAAAAAAAGCACTGTTCTTATAAAGGGTTTTAACTCTATCAAAATCATTTCTACTTTTAAAGTCGTTTAATGAACTTCCTACTCCGAAAAAACCTGGAACATTTTGTTTTGATTGACTCCAGCTCCCAACAAAAGGAATAGCTCTTAAATCATTTAATGAAAGCTCTTTGCTTATTCCTCTTTTTGAAGGTCTACTTCCAATATTAGTTTTTGAATAATAAGGAAGAGTAGTTATGTTTTCTAAGTATTTTAAAAACTTTGGATGAGATT
>Ga0209501_10000200_pt1 | contig 76553 bp, 73 predicted proteins | sample ArcticOcean_MG_C_4_FD_187434 | JGI IMG/M metagenome (GOLD analysis project Ga0209501, IMG submission 187434) | Marine microbial communities from western Arctic Ocean - ArcticOcean_MG_CB4_134 (SPAdes) (version 2) | ecosystem: Environmental > Aquatic > Marine > Oceanic | place: Arctic Ocean...
TCCCGACAATTTGTCTTAACGATGTCTCAGTCGCATCTTTCAAAGTGAAGGTATCCGGAGCGACAACCTTATAAAGGAAATCTTTCAGGTTCTTAATGTCATATTGAACCAATAGTTGTACATCGACAATATTGGGTGCCTCTCCTGGGGCTCCCATCTCGTCGGGATCTCCAGTAATCATAAGCGATTCATCCAGCACGGGATTCCCCGCTCTTACTCCAAGTTCCAATCTGCGTATTTCATCAACCCGGACTATATCTTTATTCCCAATCGGTCCTGGCCACCACCACTGCAATCCTGTCCCTCTGGTCTCCGAATATTTACCGAACATTCGAAGAGCTGCTTCTTCTCCAGGCTGAACAGAGAAAAACCCTGTTGCAAACCACCCGATCACACCTAAAACGATTAACGCTACGATGAGGTATGGGGCCTTGCTTTTCCCTTTATTGCTTCGACCTGAAGAATTGCTCTCACCTGAAGAGCCACCAAACAATCCTTTAATCTTGGCAATAATTTGCTCGATGTTAACTTCTGGGTCTTCTTGTCTGTACATATTGCTCCGCGGGAGATTTTGTGTGTGGTTAATTCTAGCATAGGAAGCATAAAGAAAAGGTAAAATTATCTTAAAGCACATGCAAAGTCATGGGAGGCCGAGGAAGATAACTTAATATTAATTCAGTGGTTTTATCGAAATAGATTTAAAAACCTATCTTCATAATATTGATAGACTCCCCATTTATCCAACTCAGTCTTTAGAGTCTCGGCACTTCCACCCTTTTTCACTGACTTGAACATTTCCTCAATCTGGTTCACAGCTGCTGCCGGCGCTCCTCCAGCAAAACCTTGCGGTTCCATGAGTCCGGCGCCTCTCATTTCTCGACTGTTGAAAGAAGCAGATGAGGCCGTAAACTCATATATGAATTTAAGTAGAGCCACATCCCAGAACTCATCAACTCCAGATATAACAACGGAGAGATCATTCTTTTTATCTCTGAGTTCTTTGGAGATACGGTGGGCAATTTCGTTTGGATTGCCGCTAAGAATCTCCAAATTTTCAGGTTCATTGTTGTATTGGTACATAATGCCAGGGCTGTTAGCTCCATATAAATTTGCCACCTGGTTGAAGTATTTATAAGCCTCATCACTGAACCCATTCAAATTCATAGCATAGGTTGGAGTGATTAACTTTGGCTGTTCAGCCTTCACTTTACCTTTCCGAACCACCCCTTCCAATTCCTTTTTTTTAGAATCCATCGCAGTGTACAAAGGTTCTGTAACCACAAAATATTCTATGCTGGTAATACCAAAAGTAGCTAAATGCTGCTTTGGGTATTTGACGACATATGTCTGCTCTATCGCTTTGTGCCAATCCGAAGAGGAAGTCATTTATTTAACACCCTAAACTTAAATAATTTTGTTATTGTATCAATGGTGCATTTACCTGCGGCGAGACCAAATCAATAATGGCGGGATAATTAAAAGAAACATCGAATAATCCGTTGCATAGTTCTTGTTATTTAGTCGATTGCAACTTCCAGATTGTGGAGTTTCGGAACTCTCATATTCAGAATTTACCGTGTCACCGGGATGATCATATGAAATGATGCTTTGGGAGGTGTCTATTTCTGTAGATTTTACCGAAGTGGACCCAGACTGAGGGGTCAAAGAAAAAAGTCCCACTTCAGGTCTAGGTATAGGAGTAGGTAATTTCTTCTTCGACAAATCTGGTTCATATACGGGAGCACCGATATAGTCCCTCCATTCGTTCTCCAGTTCAAGTTTGCTGATGCCATAAACAAGCTCTATCGAATCATCCATATTTTTACCCGATTTATGCTCGGTTAACAGACTAAGCATTTTGATAGCACCGAATTTATATATCATAAATTCTACTATTGAGCTTGCTGACCCATAAAAAATAATCACATCTTCCGGATTCCCGGGCCGGTTTCTCATCGAAGTTATAGGCATCAATCTATCGGCATGAACAGCGAAATCAAGTGCCACATCGTAAGAAAAACTGGGGGAAACATTTCCGAATTCTGCCAACCCTTCATTCAACCAAGAGGGGACACTGCTAAACACACTATCCCCAGCTCGGTGGACCAATATGTGAGTCACTTCATGTGAAGCAGTGCCTCTTGAAAGGCTACCGCCACCAAGTACTAATACTGTACCAATATCTGGATAAGCCTGCCCTTCTGTTATTAATTCATTTCTTAGGGTGGAGCTACTCGGAGGTAAGGCTCCCATCATCTCTGCAACATTGTTGTACATGGTTACCCTTATTGGGTCTCCTTGAACATTTCCAAATACAGGCTCCATTGCGTATAGGGTTTGATTCATAGCATTTAACAAATCTTCCGCTCTACTTTTCACCGGTCCGTGATAAGCCACCGATATACTGTCTAATTCTACTTCTTGCCATTCAAATCGAGTATCAGAATATACAAGATAATTATTCTCAGAATTAAAAATGTTGCCTGATTCATCTAAAATGCTAAAAGCATACTCAATAATGGTGCCTGGAGGCACATATTTGGAGCTAGTGTTTGTCTTCCAGAAAAGGCTGCCCTTAACCTCTAAACCACTCTCGAAATCCAAATACTCGTATACTCCAGATATCTGTTGACCAATTCTAAAATTGACAGCTATCTCCGCTATCTGGCTACTGGATATTGCTTCAACAGAAAATCGAATACCTTCAGGAAACTCACTTTCTGCCGAAGCCGACTTAATCTTGATATCAGAATCAGCTGCTAGAGTGACATTGCTCGAAAAATTCAAACAAACTACCGCTAACCCCAGAAATACCAAGCGGAGATATATTCGGGATCTAAATTTCAAAATTAACAATCTCCTTCAAGATCTTCTAACAGTGTTTTTTCACATGCTCGACTAGCATTTGTTCATTTGCTGCGCCAGTGAAACTATATTGTTCAGTTGGCGGGCAAGTCTAACGTTCACGACCTGGAATTATCAGGCCTCCAAGGTCCGTTTGAGTAAACAAAGTTATGTTTATTTCATTCACTGATTCGCTTTCAAGTCGGCTTTTGATGATCTCTTTATCCGAATCGTTTAGTATTTGCATGTCCCATAATCTCCAGGTTTATAGCTTTTTAGACGAATGCATTAATCTTTGAATAGTTGTAAAAAAACCCAGTCCCGTAAGAATCATTAAAACTACGATCATAACAACTGGAATCCAATGCGCTATAACAAGCCCGACCGATATAATTGCCACTCGTTCAGGGCGAGTCATAATCCCAACTTTACACTCTATGCCCAAACCTTCTGCTCGCGATCTAAGGTAACTAACCATGACTGACCCAACAAATGCAGTGTACGTCATTATTTGCGCAAAAGCGCAAAAGTTAAAACCTTCCAATAAATTAAAAGGAATAATATTTGAAGACACACAGTTGTTGAGAGAATAATGAATTAGTAGCCCGAGAAGTACCAATGCCTCTTGTAGTCTGTCTGCCACAGAATCAAACAAAGCGCCAAATTTTGAAACTAATCCTTTCTTCCTAGCTAAGGCACCATCAATAAGATCTAGAGCCCCTCCAACCGCGACAATAATTCCACCTATCCAAAAATAGCCTACTGAAATAAATATCGTTGATATCAAAATTATCAGTAGCCCGAGCAAGGTGACCATGTTTGGCGTAAAGCCTATACGGTCAAAAAAAGCACAAAAAGGCTTTTCATAATACTTATAAAGCAGCTCCCGTAAGTTTTCCCTGGCAATCATGTTCTCTCTCTGCGTATGACTAGCATATCAATCAGTATGTCTCAAGTGGCCGGTATTTAGGATACTGGTTAATGATAAGTAATGGTCTAGGATTTTATCGGTCACTATAGGCCAAGAAAATAAGTGTGATTTTTCTCTCCCATTTTTTCCCATTTGCATTCTCATGTTTTTGTCACTAATTAGTCGTGATAGCTTTTCCGACAGGTCATTTGAATCTTTTGCGTTTGCAAAAAGCCCCTCCTTTTCATCAAGTACCGAGCGATAACCATCTATCCTAGAAGCCACAATTGGTAATCCAGCGGACATCGCCTCCAGAAGCACTATTCCGAAACTTTCTTGTCCCGTCGCGGGGGTGCAAAAAATATCTGCGGTTTTAAAATACTTCAATTTTTCTTCGTGAGTCACTGGTCCCGCCATGAAGACATCACCTGGGTTTCTTTCTCCTAGGATTCGTTGCGATTCTATATCCATATTTCCAGCACCAACAATGATGAGCCTAATGTTAGGAAACTTCCATTTAAGATCACAAAAAGATGTCAGAAGGTATTTCAACCCTTTTCTTTTCTCAAGGCGCCCCACAAACAAAATGTTTATCTTACCGTCGAGCAGGTTTTGATATGGAGTTGCCGCAAGAATTTCATCGGTATCAATCCCGTTGGGGATAATATCGTAGTCTGCTGGTAAATATTTACTGACATAAGATTTTGCCGATGATGAAACAGCAATCCTTCCGTCTAATCTTTGAAAATATTTTTGCAGTAACTTGTTAGGCACTATTTGGTAAAGACTTGATCCTTCAAACGAATGAAATGTCGCCACTGTAACTGGTTTGTTTCGTAACCTTTTTGACAATACGCCGAGAGTCAAGGCTCCGGCGAATGGTTCATGGACATGGACAATATCGAAATTTTCCGTCTCAATTGATTTTCTGAGCCGGTCTGCCAGCCAAACTGAAAGGGATACCCTTGCCACCGACCCTCCAATTGGTAAGGGAACTGGGGTACCCATAGGGGTTAAATTCGGAATTGAGTTATGAGAACTTGCTGAAACAGGAGCAAAAATCCTAGTGAATACACCTTTCTGCTCTAAATTAACACTCAAGTTCTGTATATGAGTAGTGACACCGCCAGGTGAAGAAAAATCATATGGGGAAACCAGCGCAACCTTCATAGGTTGGTTCATATAACCTCGTCTATCGACAAACCACGGGTGTTTGAAACTAACCTTGGGCGGATTCTTCTCCGGCGATGAAATCCTCAACAAGCTGTCGAGCTTGATCGTCCGTATATTGAATGAGTGGAGACTTCATAAAATATGATGAAGGGGCAGTTACTGGACCGCTTATACCTCTATCTATTGCGATTTTGGCACACCGCACTGCGTCTATTACGACCCCTGCAGAGTTAGGGCTATCCCAAACCTCAAGCTTTAACTCCATATTTAGAGGCACATCTCCAAAAGTTTTGCCTTCCATCCTGATATAACACCACTTCCGGTCTGTGAGCCACGGCACATAGTCACTAGGGCCTACATGGACATCTCGAGCTGGTATGAATTCGTCAGCTTGCGATGTGACAGATTGGGTTTTGGATATTTTTTTTGAAACCAGTCTGTCTCTATCAAGCATATTCATGAAGTCTGTATTGCCGCCAAAATTTAATTGGTATGTCCTAAGGAGCTCAACACCTCGGTCCATAAATAACCTAGTTAACACTCTGTGAGTGATTGTCGCCCCTACCTGAGATTTAATATCATCCCCAATTATCGGTGCACCGGCCTCTCTGAATCTATTTTGCCAGTAATCATTCTCTCCACTAGCGATGAAAACAGGTATGCAATTTATAAAACCGCAGCCAGCCTGTAGTACTTGTTCAACATACCATTTCGTGGCCTCCTCAGAACCTACCGGTAGGTAATTAATTACCACATCTACCTCTCGTTCTTTCAAAACCGCAGCGACGTCGTCGGTGCCTCCCTCGGCTTTAGTTATGACTTCTGAGGTATAACGGCCTATTCCATCGTGGGTCATTCCTCTTTGAACTATTACTCCAGTTTTCTCGACATCTTGAAATTTAACGGTGTTATTTGGCCCTGCAAAGATCGCTTCCGACAGATCTTTACCTACCTTGCTTGCATCAACATCAAACGCAGCGACAACTTTTATATCCCCAATACCGTATTCTCCCAAAACGGGATGCATCAGACCTGGAACATTGTCGTTAGGGCCCACATCGGCATACTTGGCCACTCCTTGAATCAAGGAAGAAGCACAGTTGCCTACTCCGATTATTGCAACTTTTATATCAGGCAAAATTAATAAAACTCCTCGTACTGTTCTTTAAAGTTAAACCACATTGTACTTACTAAAAGTTTAACTTCATTCATCTTGATCGAATAGAGAAAAATCTTAGCATTGTAGCTGCAGTATTAACAATACAACATTTGGAACGTTTGAAGCACTATCCTCTACGTGGTAGCATCCCTCCGGAATATCACATTTTGAATACATGAGGCTCTTCATTGAACCTAGCAAATTTTCTTTCGAGCCGTACCCCATTCTTCTACGGTTGGGTTATTTTAGGTACATCTGGGTCCACTCAAATTGCCAGGAATGCCGCAGCAAGTCTAACTCTAGCTGTTTTTATGTATCCAATGGCGGAAGATTTAGGATGGAGTCGTACCATATTGGCTGGGGCAGTCAGTGTAGGTGGGTTGGCATCTACCTTCATATCACCAATCATAGGTTGGCTGATTGATAAGTATGGCGCGAGAACTGTGCTCACCTCAAGCATATTGATACTAGGTATAACTACCTTCCTAACAGGATGGGCCACTGTACCGGTAGCCTTCTATATTACCTATGGTATTGGGAGAATAATATTTAGCAGTCCTGTTCAGATTGGGTCGTCAGTGGTAGTTTCTAGATGGTTCATTCAAAAACGAGGAAGAGCAAACGGAATACTCACCTTTTGCCATTCAATAGGGATGACAGGTTTCCCACTCATAGCATCTATATTGATAGGCATCTATGGGTGGCAAATTGCTTGGCATCTATTAGGAGTGGGAGTTTGGGTTATTGCTATGCTTCCTGTTTTTCTCTTACTCGCCGAAACTCCTGAGTCAGTCGGCTTGTTGCCTGATGGTGAAAAAGAGCCCTCAGCCGTCAATGCTGACGCAGGGCCCGTGGCTGTGTTTGAGGAAATCAACTGGACTTTGAAGGAAGCTTTAAGAACCCCAGCTTTATGGCAGCTAGCATTGGGTGGAGGTCTTCTTTTAGTCATTCACTCAGGAACAAACACTCATATGGCTGCTTTTTTTCAAGATGCCGGATTAACCGCTAATCAGGCGGCAGTTGCGGTGAGTTTAAATGCTATATTCACAGGCGTTGGCGGGTTGGGATGGGGATGGGCCATCGAAAAAATAAAAGCAAGATACTGCTATGCAATGGTAGCGGCATTAATGAGTATATGCGCCATTTTGTTCAGTACTGCCGACAGTGTAATCGAGGCATGGGTATATGCTTCATTATTTGGAACTGCCCTTGGAGGCATGTTAGTTGTGCCACCCGTGGCTATGGCAGACTATTTCGGCCGGAGTTCCTTGGGTGCCATCAGAGGTTTCACAGAACCGTTCGTATCCTTCAGTCAGGCAGTCGGAGCTTTATTCTCCGGTTTAATTTTTGATATTACAGGTAGTTACAACTACGCTTTCTACACCCTTTCGGTGGTTGCTCTGGTTTCCATAGTCCTCACAATCACAGCCATTGTCCCTGTTCACAAAAATAATAAAAAAGGGTGATATTATCACCCTTTTTTAAATCTATAATCTACTAATATATCTCAGCCGGCGCCCGGGCCTCTGCCCATAGAATAAGGCTGCCATCTCTTAAGCCCAGAATCAGCTAATACTGCTGGATTCACACAACTCCTAGGCCATCGTCCTGTAAGGACTAGGGAGAGCTCCTTGCCTACCCGTCTCCTCGTCTCAGGAGCCATCCTTTGAGATGCAGAAGCAACGTGCGGGGTCAATATCACATTTTCCATATGCAATAGAGGATTTTCAGGATCTGGTGGTTCTTGTTCAAACACGTCAAGTCCAGCTCCAGCTATCCATTTTTGTTCTAGCGCCTTTATCAGGGCCTCTTCATCTACCGTTGGACCCCGCCCATTGTTTATGAAAAGGCCTGTGGGTTTCATGGATTTGAATTGCGGTTCGCTCATTAAATGGAATGCGTCTCCCGTTGAAGGTGCGTGCATCGAAACTATATCGGACATACTCAACATCTCTTCAAGAGTACTGATAGGTTGGACGCCATATTCTGTCATTGAAAGTTCTTCTATATAGGGATCAAATGCAATCAGTCGTAACCCAAAAGCCTTTGCTCTTATAGCAACTGCCTTAGCTACATGACCAAAAGATATAAGACCCAATGTCTGGCCCCATAACCTTGGAAACTCAGATAGAAGAGGTCGCCCTTCAGCCCACCTATTTTCTCTAACCATTTGATCCATAATGTTTAACCGCCTGAATGAGGCGAGAAGAAGCATCATAGTATGGTCGGCCACTTCTTCAATGAAGGTATCAGGTACATTTGTCACCGGGATACCTTTTTCAGTGGCAGCACCTACATCCACGTTATCGGCACCAACACTTCCTAAGGAGATAACCTTGCAATTCTCCAATGAATCTATAATTTTCTTGGTTATCGGTCGACCCCTGGCAATCAAAGCATCTGCATTTTTTGCAGAAGCAATAAATTCATCTTCTGTTGAAGCATCAATTTCTACTATTTCCGCATCAATAGCATCAAGAGCTTCCATTTCCAGCCGGTATTGACTGTCTGCCAAATCAAAAGTAACTCCAGCTGGTTTCTGTGTTACCACTTTATACTTAGCCATATTCTTTCTCTCCCCCTATCTTTAATAATCCGTCAACAATAGCTGTCGACGAATAGGCTAAAGGATATGAAATATTTAAAAAAGTGTCCAGTTACATCTCTGTAAAGGTTTCAGAAATCAGTCATCTAGACCCTGTTAAATTTGCTCGTCTTTATTAAAATATCGCAATAGGTTTACCAGAGATACAGCAGTAGTAGTTAGTTTCAATGAGCCGATATTTAATAAGAACTCCCATCAGTTTCGGTTAGAACAGTAGGGATCATTCTTCATCTTATAGGTAATTTATCTCTTGTTAGGTTCAATCATGAGTTGTGCTTAATTTCACTTAACGGTTTGTCGACTCCTTAGTGTTTATTTACAAAAACAGGCCCTATAATAATCCCTCATGAAATATATTCGTTTCACTCCCGTGGTATTTTGATAAACAAGATTTTAGGAAGCCGGTTCTTAGCCGCCCTACAATACAGAGATTATCGGGTGTTATGGACCGGTAACATGAGTGCAAGCGCTGCTGCCTGGGCCCTCATAGTCGCCCGTGGTTGGATTGTATGGGAAATGTCTGGATCATCCCTCTATGTGGGACTTGTAACTTTTCTTGCAATGATACCTAGGGTTGTAATTCCACCATTCACTGGCTATCTAGCCGACAAATATGAAAGACGGAAAGTAATGGCTTCCATCTACGCCCTCAACCTCACTCATACATTGTTCCTTGCAGGACTAATGGCCTTCAACCAGATGGAAATGTGGCACCTGATGACTCTGGCTTTCGTGAATGGCGCAGCCAGATCAGCGCAAATGCCCGTGGGGCAAGCATTAGTCCCTAACTTGGTGCCGAAAGAAAAATTACTTAATGCAATTGCCTTGAACCAAGCTACTATGCACGGCTCAAGGCTTTTAGGGCCATTGACAATACTCCCGCTTCTAGCAAGCACACGAATAGAATGGGCCTTCTTAACCTGCTCGCTGTTTTACGTTATCAGCCTTGTCCAGGCTCTGAGGATAAAGACTACCAGCTCTGGTTCAATGGATAGTAAAAAAGGATTCTTTTTAAATTTCACAGAGGGCATACCTTATGTTTACAAACATCCTTTATTGAAATTAATCATCATGATGGCATTTTTTCATTGTGGTTTTACCATGTCATTCGAGGCTGTGTTACCCGTATTATCGGTCGAGAGATTTAATGCAACGAGTGGAGGAGATTTTAGTCTCATGATGATGTCCATAGGAGGAGGAGCATTAATAAGTTTGATATGGCTATCGGGAGTGACTAGTGAAACAACGAAGGGTAAATTATTTCTTAACTTAGGGTTAGTTAGTGGACTTGCACCTATCCTTTTAGCATTTTCCCCAAACATATACTTTGCCATTGGAAGTGCGGCGCTAATGGGAGCATCACAAGCGGGGTATATGACCCTCACTCATACCATGATTCAATTGACAACTGATGACTCAATTAGAGGACGGGTAGGAGCAGTTTATTCGGTTCATATAGGTGGGATAATGGCTTCCATGAATTTAGCCAACGGTGCCATGTCCGATCTATCCTTCTTGCGGTTCGATTTAATCGCTGGATCAAGAGTTCTTCTTCCAGCAGACACTATGCTAACCATAGGTGGAATTTTATTTATAGTCTGTGTTTTCATGAGTTGGTTCATTATATCCTTGAGAAAAATTTACCGGACAGGAATTCCCCAGACCACATTGAGCCAACCTTAGCATTTAAAAAAACTAGTGTCAGAATCTAACAGTTTCAAGCCCTTGTGAAACCTCAATAATACGTTCCACCGGCAAGGCAGATGGAGATATTTCTTGGCACTGTAGTGAGGCGGCTGACACAGCAAACTTACAAGAGGCCTCAAAATCCCACCCCTTACTGTATCCATACAAAAATCCAGAAGATAACACGGCCCCTGCTCCATTAGCATCGACTAAATCAATGGAAGGAGCTTTCACCGCAAAAGATTCTGAATTGGTCGCCCACATACAGCCTTCTTCGGAACCGGTAAAAATGATTCCTTCCACCCCTTCTTTTAGTAGTTGACGACAAGTGTCATCCCGTCGATGGCTATTATTAGTTTGATTTGGTGTGCATTGAACCCAAGTCGCCAACCTGACCAATTCTTTAATGGATTCAAAGTTTTGATACTGGTCCTCTATGTTGATAAGTAGTGGAATTTTTTGATGTACCGCTTCTTTAATCGCTGTTAAGTTGTGGGGATAGTCATACCAGTCAGCATAGGCACATTTGGCTACCTCAATGACTGAAATGTCGGCAACCTCCATAGTAGACAGCAGATCTTCTCTCCTGTCCCAAACGTACGTCCGGCCACCACGAGAATCTGAAATAACGATTTCATGAGGCGTGGTAAGGTTTTCATCCTTAATGAATTGACCGATAACGCCGAGGGATTCTAATTCGTCAATAACATTTTGCCCAGAAATGTCATTCCCCAATTTATTGCATACCAACCCGCTACTCAAACCCCATTTTTTTATACAGCACGCTACTATGGCCGCATCATCAGATATAAAATCAGCTCTCGCTTTCCACAAGCTTCCAGCATTCCAATCTGGCATTTGGTCAACCACATACACTTCGGCTGGAGTTAACATCCCGATACAAGCCACATCAATAGTTTCTTTGAAATCTGTATTATTGTTGGTTATTCGACTTTGAGTTCGCATTTTTAATCCATAACCTGTAGCTTTGAGGAGCGAAGATTAGCATGCCCATCAAATGGACTACAATACACTTTGATGAAATAGTACTCACTTATGCAAACTATACCTAGATATTTGAAAAAATATTTGCCGAAATGATAATACTAATAACTTTATCAATTTTGGCGATGGTAATAGGAATCGCAGTATTAGTTGTCATCTACTACGCTGTTAAGACACGACACCAAGGTTTCAAAATATTTTGGCGGAAACTAGACTATTTTTCTTCAATAATATCCATCGGTGAAAATCACATAACGTTTCGTCCCAGTGGCAGGGATATTTGTGATGGGCTACTACCCAATGTCGGACTCACAAGTCGAGGAGGTTCCTTGGTGGTGGAAGGGCCAATGTCCATAGTAAACGGGAACATAACCAGGAAAATAATTTCTCGTACCGGATGTTTGGCAAAAGGTACTAAGGTCAGAACCAGCCTGTTTGTTTATGAAGACAATCCAAAAATAAACCTAGGTCTTGGATATTCTGATGTATCGTTTGAATCAGAACTTGGGATTTTAACCGGCTGGCACATTCCAGTAGATAGTAATGCTTGGATCATCGGAATACACGGACATAGATCCTATAGAACAGAATCAATGCGATTTGTCCCAACTTTCCATCGGATTGGTTTAAATGTACTTTTGTCAGATTACAGGAATGACCAGAATGCTCCAATAGATAAAGGTGGGTACCATATGTTTGGGTTAACAGAGTGGCGAGATTTGGAGAGCGCCGTCAAATTCTGCCATGACAAGGGGGCAAAAAAAATATTTCTAATGGGCCACAGTATGGGAGGGGCAATAGTAATTAAATACTTATTGGAATCAGCCACAAAATCACAGATACACGGGGTAATCTTAGAATCTCCTGCACTTAACCTCAACAAGATCATAGATATGAAAGCAGAGGAAATCCCATTACTCCCGCGTGGAGCTGGGTATCCAATCAAAAAATTAGTCTCCCGAATGGTTAACTTACGATGGGAAGATTTGAATTATTTATCTAGAAGTGGTGAGTTATCTACCCCCATTTTATTAATTCATAGCGACGCAGATAAAACAGTGCCTATATCTCTGAGTGATGATTTAGCTAATTCTAGGCCAGACATTGTGACTTATCTACGCCTTGACAAGGCTCAACATGGCGCAGCCTGGAACATACATAAAGAGACAGTTGAATGCGGTATCAAGGCATTTTTATCTGAAAAAATATAAGACATTTTTTCCCAAAACCCTATGTTATATTGCCTGCATTAAACAGTTATGGATTGAGGTGAACATGGTTAAGCGAAAAGGAACTGGTATGCTTGCTGTTTGGAGTGAAGTACCGCCAGAACACGAAGAAGAATTCAATGAATGCTATAACCAGGAACATATATCTGAAAGGCTATCAGTCCCCGGGGTCTTAAGTGCAACGAGGTATGAGGCAGTTAAAAGTGGTCCAAACATTTAGCAGTATACGAATTGGAGCATCCTTCAGTTATGCAATCTTCCGAATATGTGACTTTGAAAAATAACCCGGCAAAATGGTCAAAACGAATGTCACCCGATGTGATAGGAACCACATATATCCGGAATGTATACGAAATGATATTCCCCACGGTTCTAACTCATGAAGTAGCAACAAGCCCAACGGCTCCTGCCCTACAGGTCGGAAGAATGAACATTCCAACTAACCTAGATAATGATTGGAACGACTGGTACAACCAGGTTTATGTCCCTGACTATGAAACTGTTAAAGGAGTTATTAGAGGCCGGCTTTATCAGGCCGTGGAAGGCTCACCTAAATACATGACTTTCTACGAATTAGAATCTGCTATGCTGTCTCAAACTGAGGAGTGGCAAAAGCAGCAGGCTGCCCACCCAGCCAACGAAAAAATGCGTGAAGCAATGCAACATGAATTTAATTCTCCTGGCATTTGGGTTAAAGCATTTGAAATTGAGTAGTAGACCCCTGGCCTTTTTAGGCAAATTCTTAGGTACTAGATAAGCCAATGGAATGGATGTGGTTTTCAATGGCAAGTGCCTTCACCTTTGCGGTTGTGTCAGTGTTAGACAAGCTACTCATTTCCAAACATGTGGACAACGCTAAGGTATTTATAGTCACAGTTGGAGCAGCCCAAATAATCCTAGGGTTCATCGCTATTCCTATGTCGACACTCTCAGGAATGACATTGAATTCTCTGACGATTGCCATTTTTTCCGGCATATCTTCTGGAATGTATCTGGTTATCATGTTTCAAATAATGGAGGCGCAAGATGTATCACGAGTCGTGCCCGTGGTATCTACCTACCCTGTTTTTGTTGCCATTCTAGCTTTCTTCATACTTGGTGAAAATGTCACAGGATATTCCTTAGCTTGCATACTTGTTACAGTGTTTGGCGCGGTTTTGGTATCCCTTTCCCCTTCAGAAGGGAAAAGCACCTTAAATAAATCAAACATCACAGCAATGATGCTTCTCTTCTTCGCTAGCATTCTCTTCGGCCTAAGTCAATTTCTTGCAAAAACAATTTCAGAAGATGTAGGTATGTGGACGCAATATATGATTCGGGGAATTTCAGGAGGAGTTACATGTTTTTCCTTGATACTGCTACCGGGAGTATTTCAAGGTGTTAAGTCAATCGTTCAAAAACCCAAGTCTCTACTTCTGATCGGGTTTACGGAAGGATTCTTGGTTTTCTTTGCGATACTGTTTTTCTTCCTAGCAATTTATTCAGGGAAAATCTACATGGTTTCTACAATGATGGCTAGTAGGCCTATCTTTGTATTCGGAATAAGCTTGATCCTTAGCCTTCCCCTTATAAAACTTCTTAATGAGCCACTAAAAGGAAGAGTTCTGGCTATAAGGGCAGTAGGAACCGCACTAACCGTGTTGGGAGTTGTGGGAGTTTCTCTTCTTTAAAAATGAACCTGTAGTTTCCATATTATGAGTATTCAAAAAACAAAAAGGCTTCGCCTTCCGGCCTATATACACACGGCACTTAATTAGACCAAAGCATTTTCACCGGTTATGTGGCGCCCGATTATCAAGGTATGCACGTCTCTTGTACCCTCATAAGTGTCGACAGTTTCCAAATTTAGCATATGCCTAATAACGCCATAGTCCAACGTGATCCCACTTCCTCCTAGCACCTCTCTGGCGCTCCTAGCTGCTTTTAGGGCTGCACGAACATTTTCTCTTTTCGCTACAGACACATGGTTATATTCCATGGTGCCAGCATCCTTCATTTCACCCAGCCTCCAAGCCAACAATAAACCTCGAGTGTGATCCGTGACCATATCAACCAATTTATCTTGGACAAGCTGGCGAGATGCTATAGGCTTCCCAAAGGTACTCCTTGCTTTCGAAAACTTAAGAGCATCTTCATAAACGCTTTCGAGTGCGCCAAGAGCGCCCCAAGCAATCCCGTAGCGAGCCTGGGTCAGACAAGACAAAGGGGCAGACAAACCATTCGATTCAGGTAACATGGCACTAATTGGTATTCTGGCATCTTCTAGTACTAATTCACTAGTAACCGATGCTCTCATACTCATTTTATGTTCAATTTTATTCGCTTTAAAACCTGGGGTATCCGTAGGAACAAGAAAACCCTTTACTGTACCTGATTCGTCCTTCGCCCAAACTAGAGCTACGTCAGCAATATTACCATTGGTTATCCACATTTTAGTGCCGTTTAATATGTAGGACTCACCATCTTTTTTGGCATTCGTCTTCATTGCTCCTGGATCAGAACCACCATCATGTTCCGTAAGCCCGAAGCATCCAATGAGCTTACCTTTAGCCATTTCAGGCAAATATCTCTTCTTTTGCTCCTCCGAACCGTATTTGTAAATCGGGTACATTACCAAGGCACTCTGCACACTGGCAAAACTTCTCAATCCTGAATCTATACGCTCAAGCTCGTACATTATTAAACCGTAAGATTTATTGTTTACTCCAGGACAACCATATTCAGAAGGTAAATTAGATCCCAAAAACCCCATATTTCCGAATTCGGGGACCAAATGTCTGGGAAATTCACCAGATTCCCACCAACCTTTAATCCCAGGCATTACTTCACTATCCAGGTAATCTCTAGCCGAATTCTGAATCTGTCTATCTTCGGTTGAAAGAAGTTCAGCTACATTGTAGTAATCTAGCATTTGGAATCCTTAATTGCTTCCTAATTTTACTGGACAGGGTAGATATAAACCCTTAGTAAATATAGTATGTCGCCGTATTGATTTTTTTTCCACCCTGATTTAGAAAATTGTTTGAACCATCCATCATTGAACAACCTACCATTACTCGATAAAAAAATAATCAGAGCCTGGTGTATGTATGACTGGGCAAATTCAGGTTACGCCACAAGTGGGTTAGCCGCTTTTTTTCCCCTATATTACGTTCTTCTCTTCAAGAACGCCCTAGGGGAAGATGCCACATTATGGGGGATTAACTTTACAGGAAGCTCCTCTTGGAGTGTAGGGTTGGCTATATCTACATTGGTAGTAGCTCTTTCGAGTCCAATCCTCGGGATCATTGCTGACAGGGTACCGATCAAGAAAACACTGCTGTGGGTGTATACCATATCTGGTTGTATATGCGCCGTACTTGGTTTTTTTTCAGTTTACACATCTCATCCGTGGGCTTGGTTATTGGGAACATTCATACTGGGAAATATTGGGTTCGCAGGTGGATTAGTAATTTACAATTCATTCTTGCCACACATAGCACCGCGACATTTGTTAGATGATGTGAGCAGCCGGGGGTATGCCTACGGCTATGTTGGCGGTGGCCTACTTCTATTGATGCATGTCATCGTTCTCATGCTGACATCGCAAAGCGAACACACGGATCTGATCCTAAGACTATGCATCGCCTCAGTAGGTGTGTGGTGGTTCGTTTGGGCCTTATGGGCTTTAAAGAAAATACCTGAACCTGAGATATTCAATGAAATTTATGGGCTGACCATTCGTTCTGCGCCGAAGGTAGCATTTTCAGAATTAAACAAAACCCTCAAAGAATTGGTGCGGTTTAAAGTCATATTGGTTTATCTGGCAGCATACCTACTTTTCAACGACGGCATTCAAACTGTTATGGGAATTGCCACGGCTTTCGCAACAGATGCACTGAAAATTGATCAGATGTTCATCATATTGTCGCTGCTGATAATTCAATTTGTTGCCGCACCATCTGCGATGGGCTTTAGTAAGCTTGCCACAGCATGGAATACCAAAAATTCCCTATATTTGGCCTTAGCAGGTTGGATAGTAATAGTTTTATTTGGAGTCGCAATTATCCCTCTTCAACCCAATAAACACAGCGATTTCGATTATCAATTTAGCTACGATGAAACAAAATTTAAATATGTCTTTGCAAAGGGGCCTGATTTAACTGACTCCCAAATGGATACTGCTTGGAAATTGGAAATTGGAGAATTAGAGCTAGGGCAATCAATTCCTTCTAGGGCGATAAAAGAATTATCAAACCAAATCGCAACTTCCAAAAATTCCCAATACAGTATTTCAATATCTGGTGGCAGGTTAAGTGGAACTACCGAAATCGGGAGTTATCACCGATCTACCCTTGGGAATGGCTCCTTGGATTGGTGGCCTCAACTAATTCGCAATTTACTTTGGATCCCCTTGGGGTTAACAGCAGAACTACAATGGATAATACTCGGCATCTCCGTAGGACTTGTAATGGGAGGTAGCCAGGCTTTGGCCAGAAGCTTGTTCGCCCAAATCACTCCAGAAACACGCAGTGGTGAATTTTTTTCCTTTTTTGGATTTATGAGTCGGGCATCTTCAGTTTTCGGGCCAATGCTCTATGTCGTAGTAACTGCAATGTTTGATACTAGGATGGCCGTTGCTTCAATATTGTCCATAATAATAGCGGGCACGGCCATACTGAAATGGGTCAACGTGGAACAAGGAGTCACAATAGCCCAAGAGGAAGACAAAAATCAGCGAAACACTTCTTGAGATTAACCAGGTCTCTGAAAATATCTCCTTGCCTCTGAAGGCCAATCAACGGTAACTCCCAGGATTTCATAATCAGAAATGAGAGCCAAATCTTCCACTGACCCTGCGCCCCAAACACCTATACTTAAGCCATTGGTTTTAGCTGACTCCATTAATTCCGGTGACAGTAAATTTATATTCGGAAACAATCCTTTTATCCTATTTTGGACACAAAATTCAATGTCCTCTTGAGTAGGATTAATCACCAGTAACCCATGCCCTGCCGTCGGCATAGCTTGTGCAGACAAGCTGATCTGGTCACGGTTGAAGGAAATGATTGAAACGCCGGGAATCTCAATTTGCTCCTTGAAGTCCTCTGGAATTAAATCATGTTGCTCCAGCATACCTTTAAGCTTGTTGATCAACTGCTTCTCCAAGGCTTTTATCTCAATAAAGACATGGGTCTTGTCGGCATATCGTGAGAGAAAACCCTCCAAGCTTGGTACTCTCTCGCCAGGATAACAAACCTCGTTGTCCTTTCGAAACCAAGAGCCCGCATCGAGTTGGCTTATTTGTTCAAAAGACATAGATTTCAAAAACCCAGTCCCACTTGTAGTTCTATCCACTTTTTCATCGTGCATAATCACCAGTACACCATCAGCGGAAAGATGCACATCAAGTTCCAAAAGGTTAAACCCTTTATCGAGTGCATGATCGAAACTACTGATTGTGTTTTCAGGTCTTTCGGCTGAAAATCCTCGATGAGCAATAATTAATGGGTATACCAAGACATCTCCTACTTGTTTCTATTCATTAGAATTAAACCATATAATAAAATTGTGCATGATTTAATGAAATGCCAACGTAGCTCAGTGGTAGAGCAGCTCTTTCGTAAAGAGCAGGTCGTCGGTTCAATCCCGACCGTTGGCTCCACAAATTTATCTTCTCCTTCCTTTGGTTGGTCTCACAAATACCTACTGAAAAGCCCGGCTTTACTCTGACTCAGATAAATTAACCGCTAACCAGTTTGATATTCCCTCTGCATTTAGTCATAGATATGAGATCATTGATGTGTAAATAGTTTTGTAAAGGACCTTTATCGATGATGCTCCCATCCGAAAAAATTAGAAATATCACCATAATTGCTCATGTTGATCATGGTAAAACTACCCTTGTAGATGCTTTTCTGAAGCAAAACAACATTTTCACTGAACGAGAAGACCCTGGTGAATTAATAATGGACAGTAATCCCCTTGAAAAAGAAAAGGGAATTACCATATTAGCCAAGAATACTTCAATCATGTATCAGGGGACCAAAATAAATATCATAGACACCCCTGGCCACGCCGATTTCAGTGGGGAGGTAGAAAGGGTAATGAATATGGCCGACGGATGTATTCTACTCGTGGATTCTGTCGACGGGCCAATGCCACAGACCAAATACGTTCTTCAGCAAGCTTTGACCTACGGGCTAACCCCTATAGTGGTTATCAATAAAATAGATCGACCTGAATGCAGGCCACAGGAAGTGCATGCCGAGGTTGACGATTTGTTTTTAGAATTAGCTACAAAGGACTCACAATTGGAATACCCGGTTCTTTTTGCTTCCGCCAGGGAGGGATATGCCATTGAAAATATGGAGGATATCCCCACCGATATCAACCCTTTAATAGACGTGATAATTAATGAAGTACCAGCACCAACAGGAAATCCGAATGACCCTTTGCAAATATTGGTTACCGCATTGGACTATGATGACTACGCGGGTCAAATAGCGATAGGGAAAATATCTCGTGGAAGTGTATCCAACAAATCACCTGCCGCGTTGATTTCACCTGATGGTGAAATTTCTAATCACATTATTGAAACCACCTTTATATATGACGGAATGAAAAGAAGTAAAATCGACAATGCAGGCCCTGGTGAAATTGTCGCTATTACTGGATTATCTGACGTAAATATTGGAGATACAATTTCTGATCCCAGTAACCCCCAACCGCTACCTCCAATCAAAGTTGAAGAGCCCACAGTAAAAATGACTTTCGGTGTCAATACCTCACCTTTCATGGGCACGGAAGGAATGCACCACACTTCAAGGGAACTCTTAAAAAGACTCAGGGAAGAGCTACGTACAAATGTCGGGCTGCGGGTAGAAATGGCTGAAAATACGGATGAGTTTAATGTCAGCGGCAGAGGAGAATTGCATTTGTCCGTTCTCGCCGAAACCATGAGAAGAGAAGGGTACGAATTTCAAGTATCACAAGCGCAGCCAATACTTAAAACAATTGACGGCCGCCTTCACGAGCCTTTCGAGTATTTATATGTCGAAACAAATGAAGACTATTACGGGGTCTTGACTGAGAATCTGAACCGCAGATTAGGATTGCTAGAAGACGTTGTGAACGACGGCAACGGAAATCTCAGATTAACATTTTTGGTCCCGACGAGAGGTCTTATTGGGTTTAGGTCTTTTTTCCAAAATGCAACCCATGGCGACGGGGTTATGTCTAGCCGTTTCGCCGAATACAGAAGAAAAGAAGGAGAAGTTAGAAGATCGACTCAAGGATTTCTCGTAGCTTCAGAGACTGGAGAATCAGTAGCCTACGGGCTTATTAATTCTCAAGAACGCGGAAAAAACCTCATTGACAGTGGTATTAAAGTTTATGAGGGTATGATTGTTGGTTTAAACTCCAGATCTTCCGATTTAGCTGTTAACGTGTGTAAAGAGAAGAAACTAACCAATGTGCGATCTTCAACATCTGATATAGCTACCAAACTAATAAAGCCGCAAACACTTTCCCTAGAGGAATCTTTGGACATTATTTCTGACGATGAATTAATAGAAATCACCCCTGAAAGCCTTAGACTCCGTAAAAGAATTCTTTCAGGAGAAGCTCGGCTTCGTCAGCTAAAGCGGGCCCAAAAACCCAATAAAGGCTAAAAATTTTAAATGCCGTCTCTATCTATAATACAAGTGGAATTATTATTTGAACCTCATATTGCTCAATTTGTTACCTTAATGGAAAACGGTTCCCACAAATATCCCCGTGTGGCTAGACACTGACGGGGAAAACATTCAGGTCAATACAGCTTGGCCGAGCATAACCCATTTCCCTTTCAGGTCTACGGTTTTTCCGCCTAACCTCTCGGTTCTAGTCTCAGAAATACAGTGTGTTTTCCCACGCCTGATGACAATATCAGCGTTCTTATCAAAGTTATTGGTAGGGTCTACTATCCTCCCGTCCCTCAACACCAAATGATTTTTTCATAAATCCAAAAATCCTGCAAAGGTAATATATGTTGCACCTATAGTAAACTACCACTTAGAAACCAAACAGAATTAGGAATATTACGATGCGTATTGGAGCTGTTTTCCCTCAAACCGAGGCCGGTGTGGATGTAGTAGCGATAAAGGAATATGTTCAAAGTGTGGAAGCCTTGGGATTCGATCACCTTTTGGCTTTTGACCATGTGTTGGGTGCAAACGCATCAAGCCGTCCTGGCTGGTCCGGGGCTTATCAACATACTGATTCATTCTATGAACCAATCACCTTTTATAGTTATGTGGCCGGGATTTCAGATCACCTAGAATTGGCCACCGGTGTAATTATTCTGCCGCAAAGACAGACAGTCCTTTTCGCCAAGCAATCAGCGACACTTGATCTCCTATCGGGAGGTCGATTACGACTAGGAATCGGAACAGGCTGGAATCAGGTTGAATATGAAGCACTTGGAGAAAATTTCCATAACCGTGGTAAACGATCAGAAGAACAAATAAACTTACTAAGAAAATTATGGGCAGACGAATTAGTCACATTTAAGGGAGATCACCATATCGTCACAGATGCCGGTTTGAACCCCTTACCGCCAAGAAAATCAATCCCTATTTGGTTTGGAGGAATGGCAGACCCTGTTTTGCGTAGAGTAGCTAAAATTGGAGACGGATGGCTTCCTCAAGGTTTGCCATTTGATGAAAACCGAATCAATTTTGAACGGCTTAATCAATATTTAGAATCCAATAACAGATCTATGGAAGACATAGGAATAGAAGGTCGTATTTCCCTTAACATGACTAATACTGAAATCCAAAAGAATTTCTTTGCGTGGGGCCAGTTGGGTGCTACCCATATTTCTGTGAATACCATGAACCTGGGTTTACAATTCCCTCAAGAACACCTTGATTCACTTTCCAATTTTATTAAAATAGCTAAGGATTCCTAAATAAACAAAACCTCTAATAAGGAGCAATTCATGTTATCTGTTGGCGATAAAGCCCCAAATTTCACCCTTACTGCCCATTCTGGGGAGCCGGTGACATTAAGTTCATTTCAAGGAGAAAAGAATGTGGTTCTTTCTTTTCATATATATTCCTTTACAGGCGGTTGAACCCACCAAGTTTCTTCTTTCAGAATGCACAATAATGCATTTGAAGAAGTAGATACCCAGGTTCTGGGTATTAGCTGCGATTCAAAGCCTGCTCAATCGGCATTTTCAGGGTCTTTAGGTGGTATACCCTACCCAATCCTGTCAGATTTCTACCCTCACGGAAAGGTTTCAGATTCTTACGGGGTGTTTGATGAAAATAGAGGTACGCCACAGAGAGCTATAGTAGTGGTTGATAAGAACGGCCTTATTCAATTTAGCAACATCTATCGTGTAGCCACTGACTTAAATCCGATAGACATTCTAGAGACCATTAAAGCTCTTTAAAATCCTATTAGCTCTCATGGAAAGTTTTAATAAGCAAATATTTCAAGCCGGGGATTTCGCTGTCTTATATGACAGGCGTTCTAGGGAATATTTGGTCCATTTACAAGAATCAGAACAATTTGAGTCTCATATTGGTAACTTAAAGCATTTGGAAATAATAGGTAACCCTGAAGGAACCTGGCTACCTACCACTACCGGCCATTTACTCCTAGCTTTTAAACCCACAAGATTTCAATACACCCTGAATATGCCACGAGTGGCTACGATTGTCTATCCTAAAGATCAAGGATCTATAATTACGTATTCCAACATTTTCTCTGGTGCCAAAGTAATCGAGGCCGGCTCAGGTTCTGGTTCTCTTACAATAACTTTATCTGAGATGGTAGGAAAAAATGGCCATGTAGATAGTTATGATATAAGGCAAGATATGTCTTTAACCGCCAAATCCAATCTACAAAACTACAATCCCGGTTATAGCAATGTGTCCTTTCACATTGGAGACGTCTCTGAGGCAATACCCCACCATAATGTTGATAGTCTAATCTTAGACCTCCCAGAGCCTTGGAATGTCGTTAGTTCAGCGGCACAGTGTCTAAAACTCGGTGGTACTTTCCTATCATTTCTCCCAAATATATCTCAAGTTTCGGACCTGGTGGAAAAATTAAAAAAACACCCAGAGTTTTCTTTAATTAACACCATTGAAATAATGGAAAGGTCCTGGGATATTTCTGGGCGTACAATGAGACCCTCCCATCGAATGATTGGACATACCGGTTTCATAACCACCACACGAAAATGTGTTCCAAGGCCTAAAAAAAGTTAGTCTCCCAAGTTTCCGGTTGTCTATCATTTGCCATATGAACATTTTTAACTTGAGGGAATTTTAGCCCTTGGGGCCAAAAAACATCTGAATTTAATTCTCTGACATCAACATGTCTTACATTTTTGCTTTGTATTAAAACTTTGAATCCTCCCAATCCAGAGATATCGTTCAGCCCTGATATCAAGTTGATAGTCTTTCTGTTTTCCAGGCCGTCTGCTCTCATCTTTCGAAGTAAATGATCTAACCCCATCGAATTCAACCATTCTGCCTGCGAAAAATATCCACATTCGGTAAACCCATATTTATGGCCACTTTTTTTTAGGGTGTCAAAATCCACATGAGCTGTTATATCTTGAGATCCAATTCTCTGAAATGGGTTGGACCCATCTATATGTTTGTAATAGGTTTGAAGTAGCCTGTGTGATTTTTTCGTTGAAAAAAAAACTTGTCTATCAAACCCATAATCGATCGTTATTACAAATCCATAATTTAAAGCATCAGACATATTCTTATACCAATCATTCATCTTGGTATTTAGCGGACCTCGATACCCATTCAGCTGTTCGATATTGGAAGGTAGAAAATCCACATAGTCATCGATTGTGATAGGCCTTAAAATTTCTTCGAAATCACCTTGACTGTTTATGCCAACATACATCTCGAAAATTTCCCCATCTTTTATCTCGATTATTTTTACAGGGAAGGAGTCAATCAACTCATTTGATATGAATACTCCGGTTCTATGAAAAGGTTCAAGTTGATCAGACAAGACAGTTTCTATATGGCTGTTGTCACCAATTTCGATCTGTCGCCTGTCCACACATAGGTAAGTAAGGGAAGAATATAAATCTTGATTCAGAATTGTAATGGCTTCTAAAATATCTTTTGCTAAGGTGGCATCTCCTGCCCCCTGTTCGATAATAAAAAACGGGACAGGCTGGCCCATTGTTTTCCACATTTTTTCAATTTGAAGAGCGCAAAAAGAAGCGAATATCGGGTGTATATGCGGGCTAGTGTAGTAGTCTCCAGTAATCCCAAAAACATCTTCATTTCGATAATAACCAACTTCCGAGTAGAGAGCGATCTCCATAAAGGTCTCAAATGAAATTGGGCCAGCATCCATAATAGTCTGCCCAATTAAACTTCGAGCTGGAGAATTCAATTAATCAACTCCAGAATATTTAACTCCAAGATTTACTGTATGAAATTAATGGCCTATTTGGATTTTGATTCTGGTGTCGTATTTTTTTTTGCCTGCCCACTTCTGTCCCAACCTGAACCCGGCATCGAATTTCGGAACTCTTCCTTATGGCCACAAAGCTTACAGCGACCAGTGCTCACCGGTCCATTGGGTTGATCTAAAACCCAGTAATGGGTACATTCTTCTACCAATATTTTCTTGCTCAAAGGTTCTCCTTTATAGAGATATGACAGTCGGTTTCAGAAAGGAATTAAGAACGATTGCCTATCGGAATAAATTCCCTGTCTAGTTCTCCGACGTACTGAAGCCTAGGCCTCAGCAGGATGTTATTTTCAAACTGCTCAACTACCTGAGCGGTCCATCCAGGTATACGGCCAACTGCGAATATTGATATAAATAAATCTTCAGGGATCCCTAATAAGTAGTACATCGCACCGGAAAAGAAGTCTACATTCTGACAAATACCCCTTCGGGAATAAGGCTGCATTACTTCAAGAACTTTCTGTAGTATTAAGTACCATTTTGGTTCACCTTTCCGTTCGCCTAAAGCCTTCAGGTCGTCCTGCAGGTGCAAGGAACGCGGGTCAATAGCTTTGTAAACTCGATGCCCAAATCCCATGATCCTACCGCCACCATCCAAAGTGTTTTTAACATAATCTGCGGCATTATCCTCGCTACCAATCTCCAAAGACATACTCATTACCGATTCGGCAGCTCCTCCATGTGATGGCCCTTTAAGAACCGATATACCCGTAGTAATGGCACAATGAAGGTCCGCCTGCGTCGAAGCTGAGACCCTTGCCCCAAAGGCAGAAGCATTCAAACCATGTTCAGCGTGAAGGACGAAATCTTTATCAATAAGCTTTGCATCTTGCGGGTCAGGAATCTCTCCAAAGATCATGTACAGAAAATTGGCTGCAATACTAAGATCCGGATCAGGCTTGATAGGATCTTTACCTTCTCTTATTCTAGAGTGTGTAGCAACGATTGTGGGAGCCTGTGCTGTTAGCCTGGTACCTTTACGTAACGTGGCTTCTGTAGAATTGTCATTCACTTCTGGATCAAAGGTGGCCAAAGCAGAAATAGCCGTCCTCAATACATCCATTGGATGAGCATCTTTTATGATCCGGATGATTTCTATAATGGGCTCAGGAAGTTCTATGCTTGCTTTTAGTTCAGATACAAATTTAGACAACTCCCTTGTGGTGGGAAGCTCGCCTATCATCACCAAATATATTATTTCTTCAAAACTACAATTTTCTGCTAAATCATCAATTGAAAATCCACGGTAATATAGTTTCCCTGCCTTACCATCTATGTAACTCGATGTAGTCCTATCTATATAAACCTCGCGCAAACCTCTATACAGAGTCGTATTCTCTTCCGTCATCGATTACCTCCAAATAGCTAGTCAAACAAACTTAGTATCACCCTAGAGCAATGGGGTCGCACCTAGACGAAACAATTTAAAAGGTTTTTATATAAAAAAACTTTTTTATAGAGAAAGGCCTTGCAATTTTATCAATTGCGCTAAATTTTAGTCAAGAAGGAAAAAGTTAGTCAGGAAATTGGGGGTGTTTAGAATAATAATTCCCTAGTAATAGTCAGGATGCGGTTTCTGATTGAGGTGCTCACCAATGGTAATCTTAACCTTTATCATTGAATATTTATCTCTTTTCAGTTAAATATTTGTTAATTTTCAAAAATGCTCTACAATCACTCTGCATCGCTTTTCTTAACAGCCATACAGTGCCCAATAATGCAAAACAATAATAACCTCGTTCCAATTGAAGTACCAGAAGTTGTAGTTCAGAGGCTCCCCATATATGTGAGGGTCCTAAGCCAATTACTTGATTCTAAAGTCGAAGTAATAAGTTCCTATCAACTTGGGGAACTTCTACAAATGACACCTGCTCAAATACGAAAAGATTTGAGCTATTTTGGAAGATTTGGAAAACAGGGACGAGGATACAATATCCAATTCCTTCTAGATGAGCTCAAACAGATATTGGGAATTGACCGAGCTTGGAAGGCCTGTCTGGTAGGGTTGGGGAGGCTTGGGAGAGCCATAATAAACTATCCAGGCTTCTCTCCTGAAGGGTTTGAGATAGTTGCAGCCTTTGATAATGATATCAGTCAATACAATTCTAGATTGGGAATTATTACCGTCCAGACTATGGAAGAAATTGCCAAAACCGTCAAAGCCAAGGGTATATCGATCGGAATAGTAGCTGTACCTTCAAATCAAGCTCAATCTGTGATAGACACTTTGGTTGAAAACGGAATAAGTGGGATTTTGAACTATGCACCGATAGCCCCGTTTGCGCCGGCCAATGTGGTTATGCGAAATATTGACCCTGTTTTATCTTTGCAATCTATGACTTTCTACATGAAGGATGCTCATTAAATAGTTAAAGTGGAAATCATTGATTGCTATTGGCTAGTACTCTGACATGGTCTCCGGCAACCTCTAGGAACCCACCCTCAACTTTTACAACTGATTCTTTACCATCTTTTCGCACCACAATATCCCCTGAATTAAGAGCCGTAAGCAAAGAAGCATGCCTAGGGAGTATCCCTAATTGGCCTTCCGCTCCTGGTGCTATAATTATATCAACGTCGTCCGAAAAAATAGTTTCTTCAGTTGTTACAATTTCTAATTTCACAGTACCTCCTTTAAAAACTATTAGGCTTCTGCCATTGATGCGCCTTTCTCAACAGCTTCTTCAATTGTTCCTACCATATAGAAAGCCTGTTCAGGCAATTCGTCATGCACACCATCAAGAATTTCTTTGAAGCCTTGTACCGTATCTCTTAGAGCAACATATTTACCTGTCTGTCCTGTGAAGACCTCTGCAACCGAAAAAGGCTGTGTCAGGAATCTTTGAATCTTTCTAGCTCTGGACACCGTAGCCCGGTCTTCATCAGACAGCTCTTCTATCCCCAGTATCGCGATAATATCCTGCAGCTCCTGATATCGTTGGAGCACCTGCCGGAGGCCAGTGGCTACATCATAGTGTTCCTGCCCAACGATAGCAGGTTCCAAAATGTTAGAAAACGACGTCAATGGGTCCACTGCTGGGTATAATCCTTGGGAGGCAAGTGTTCTTTCTAGAGTCATCACTGCATCCAAATGACCAAAGGTTGTTACGATGCCTGGGTCAGTGTAATCATCGGCTGGAACATAAACAGCTTGCACTGATGTGATGGAACCATTCTTTGAGGAAGTAATCCGTTCTTGAAGAGCCCCCATCTCCGTTCCTAATGTAGGCTGGTATCCAACAGCAGAAGGCATTCTTCCTAAAAGTGCCGACACTTCCATCCCGGCAAGGATATACCTGTAGATGTTGTCTACGAAAAGAAGAACATCTTGTCCTCTTTCCTCCTTGAAGTATTCTGCCATCGTCAATCCCGTCTGGGCTACACGGGCTCGAATTCCGGGCGGTTCGTTCATTTGTCCGAATACCAACACTGTCTGAGGTAACACCCCGGCTTCCTTCATCTCATACCAAAGATCATTCCCTTCTCTCGACCGTTCGCCAACGCCTGCAAACACAGACACCCCTTGATGCTCAGTTGCAATGTTGTTTATAAGCTCCTGAATTACAACTGTTTTCCCTACTCCAGCTCCACCAAACGCTCCAATTTTCCCTCCCTTGGTAAAGGGAGTCATCAAGTCCAATACTTTTATGCCAGTCTCTAATACTTCGACTTCAGTGGCTTGGTCTTCAAAGGAGGGAGCTGCCCTATGAATCGGCCACTTTTCCGATCCTTCAATTTCTTCGAGGCCATCAAGGGTCTCTCCAAGAGCATTGAATAGCCGGCCAAGAGTCGCATCTCCCACCGGTACGGAAATTGCATCACCGGTATCAACGGCGTCAGTACCTCTAATTAAACCTTCGGTCGGGCCCAAGGCCAAGCACCTTACCCAGTTGTTGCCTATATGTTGCTCCACCTCGAGAACAAGTTTTTCATCCCCTATAGTGGTCTCCAAGGCGTTATACACCAGTGGCATGCCATCAGGTGGAAATTCCGCGTCCACCACTGTTCCAATTACCTGTACTATCTTTCCCGTTGCCATTCTATACTCCTGAGCCTAAACAGCCTTAAATTTCTTAGCTTTCAAGTGCGGCTACTCCCCCGACAATATCGAGGAGTTCCGTCGTGATTTTCTCTTGTCTTAATTTATTCATTAGCAAGGTCAGATCTTCAACCATTTCGTTGGCATTATCAGTGGCCTGATTCATAGCTACCATTCTTGCTGACTGCTCGCTTGCATTCCCTTCTAGTACCGCATGGTGTACCAAAGTTTCAACGTACCTTGGAAGCAACCTTCCAAGAACTTCAGCTGCGTTTGGTTCAAATATATAGCCAACAGCATTGGCTGCGGTTCCACTAGGTATCACCGGAAGTAATGGTTCTATAACAGGCCTCTGAAGTGTTGTGTTTACAAACTGGCCATAGGCTATATGGAACGAATCCACGATTTCATTCGAAAACGCTTCCGTTATATCCCCTGCAATCGGAAGGGTGTCACCGGGAGTAGGTCTATCACTTATTCCGGTATATTCAGCAATTATTTCAAGATTATTTCGTCTTGCAAAATCAAGGCTTTTTTTCCCTACTGCTACTACTTTAACAGGAGCGTTTTGTGATTTGATGAAATCATTAGCAGACCTCAATATGTTGGCATTAAGCCCACCCGTAAGACCTCTATCTGGTGCAATTATGGCAATTCCGGTATTTTTTATCAGACGGCTTTCCAACAAGGGTTGGTGGGATTCTTCTTCATCCACCTGAAAAACCACATTGGAGACTATCGCAGCCATATTTTCCGCGTACGATCTACCTTGGGTGGCAGCGTCTTGGCTTCTTCTCAATTTCGAAGCAGCGATCATAGACATAGCTTTAGTAATTTTTGCCGTATTTTCAACGCTTCTGATACGCCTAGCTATTTGTCTAACACTAGCCATTTAGTTAGCCAACCCACTTTTCTTGAATTCCTCTATCGCAGAATTCAGCAACGCTCGAGAATCATCACTCAGATCAGCCTCATCTGCTATAGTCTTCAAAAGATCTCCATGGTTAGAACTCATATATGCATGGAGGGCCTCTTCCCAACCAATTACGTCAGTTATTTCCACGTCGTCCAAATACCCTTCGTTTAGGGCATACAAAATAACGACTTGTTGTTCAACTGGCAAGGGCACGTTTTGACCTTGTTTCAATACCTCCACACTTCTCTGCCCTCTTTCCAGCTGCCTACGAGTAGAGGCATCAAGGTCATCGGTCCCAAATTGAGCAAAAGTTACAAGTTCCCTGTATTGTGCTAGCTCAAGTCTTAGCTGTCCTGCAACTGCCCTCATTGCCCTAGTTTGGGCTGCACTTCCTACACGAGACACTGAAACTCCAACGTTAACAGCTGGTCGTGTACCTGAGTTAAATAACTCCGGTTCCAAGTATATTTGTCCGTCTGTAATGGATATGACATTAGTGGGCACATAAGCCGACACGTCTCCGGCCTGGGTTTCAATGACTGGTAAAGCTGTTATCGATCCACCACCATGAGCGTCATCCATCTTTGCAGCTCTTTCTAACAATCTACTGTGAAGATAAAAAACATCTCCAGGATAGGCTTCTCGACCGGGTGGGCGTCGCAGTAGCAACGACATCTGCCTGTAGGCCCAGGCGTGTTTGGACAAGTCGTCATAGGCTATTAAAACATCCTTACCTTGAGCCATGAAATATTCAGCCATGGCACACCCTGTATATGGGGCCAAGTATTGAGCCGGAGCCGGATCAGATGCGTTGGCAGCGACAACAATTGTGTGTTCCATCGCGCCCTGTTGTTCTAGGATTCCGACTATCTGGGCGACCTTGCCCACCTTCTGGCCAATGGCGACATAAACGCAAACCATATCTCCACCCTTCTGGTTAACGATTGCGTCGATACATATGGCTGTTTTACCTGTTGTACGGTCTCCAATAATCAACTCTCTTTGCCCACGTCCGATTGGTATCATTGCATCCACAGCTTTGATACCTGTCTGCACAGGGGTGTCAACAGACTTCCTTATTGCTACGTTGGGGGCGACAATTTCCACTTCCCTCGTCTCATTAGTATCAACCGGACCCTTTCCATCGATTGCGTTACCAATCCCATCAACCACTCTACCTAAAAGTCCTTCCCCAACAGGAACCTGCATTACCCTTCCAGTTCCCCTAACCTCGGTACCTTCGCTGATCCCTGATGGATCCCCTAGAACCACGATACCAACACTATCTTCCTCGAGGTTCAGAGCCATTCCAGCCACTCCTCCCTCGAATTCAACTAACTCGTTATAGGCAACACCGGACAAACCATGTACTCGGGCAATACCATCCCCTACTTCGATCACAGTCCCAACATCAACCATACCGAGGTCGGTACCGAATCCTTCAATTTGTTTTTTTATTACCGATGCTATGTCCTGTCCTCTGACGGCCATATCACCCTCCGTTTTATGGGAATAACCCGCTTATTTTGTTTTTCGAATACATTAGTCTAAATTCAGGTTCCTCTATTGAGCTCTCTACGCATATCTTCCAATTGAGTTTTAACACTTCCGTCTACCAATCTATCTCCTACTCTAGCTAAATAGCCCCCAAGAATGGACTCATCAACATAGGTTGTAACTGATAGTTCTTTCCTTAGCATCTGAGTCAATTTATCCACTATCTCTTTTACTTGCTCGTCAGTCAGCTTAACTGCAGAAACAATTTCTGCTCGTTCGACACCTTTTTCTGAATCAACCAATTCTTGATATGCGCCTGCAATACTGGAAAGGGAAGCTACAGAGTTCCGGGTAGCCAGCAAAGAAACCAAATTCAATGCCAGATCTGAAATAGAGTTGGAGAAGGCTTCCTTAATGAGTTTTATTTTTTTTACATTTTCAATTTTTGGGGAGTCTATAAACGCGATGAAATCGGAATTCCTGGAGGAATTTGCCAACACTTCTAGGTCCGCAAGCCATTGATCTTGATCGCCTTTCTCCTCGGCTATCAAAAATAACGCTTGCGCATATCTTCTTGCTGACAAAGCCATATCTAGTTATTCCTTGATCTTTCTTCGTTCAAAACACCTTCGATAAGAGCACGGTGCCCTTCTTCATCAAGTGAAGTTTTTACAACCTTTTCTGCAGCTGTAATAGCCAGGTTTGCAAACTCTTTACGAAGTTCCTCTATTGCCGCATCTCTCTCTCTCTGGATGTTGGATTCCGCCCTGGATCTCTCTGCATCTAGTTCCTCTTTTACTTTAGCCATCTCCTCTTCCCTAAATCTGTCAGCGGTCTCTCGTGCCTGAGTCACCAATTTCTGTCCTTCAGATCTAGCCTCTTGAAGTTGCGCTTGAATCGCTTCCTCTGACCTGGCTGCCTCTTCTTTTGCCTTTTCGGCAGCTTCCAATCCAGCTGTGATTTTTTCTGCTCTTTGATCCAACTTAGCCACCAAAGGTTTATATAAAACCTTCGACAATATTACAAACAATATTACAAAACTGATAATCTGTGTTATCAGTCCTGGCAGATTTATTCCAAGATCTCCCATACCAAACTCCTATTCATGAAGTACTCGCCGGCACCCATATTCCAATGACTATCAAGGTGCTAAATGAGACCTAACCCTTAGACGAATTTAATGATGATAGCGACAACTAGAGCATAAATAGCGATAGCTTCCGTGAACGCAATAGCCAGAATCATGTTCTGTTGTATCTGGGCACCAGCTTCCGGGTTGCGACCCAAAGCTTCCATGGCTTTCGAGGCAAGCATACCAATTCCAATTCCAGGGCCGATAGCTCCGAGTCCGATCGCGAGGCCGGCACCTACGTTCATTATGTCCCCTTCCATTTGAAACTCCTTAATTTTTGATTACGTTTTTTGTTTTCACTGAAGCGGTCTCAATTAGCGTTTCAGTGATGATCTCCATCATTGTGACTTATGCTTGCCATGGATGCGAACACCAAAGTAAGCATTGCAAACACAAAAGCCTGTATTAGTCCAACAAACAACTCCAAACCTAGGAATGGAATTATCCCTATCAGTGGCAACAAGAATGCCATAGCCATGAGAAGAACTTCACCAGCAAATATATTGCCAAATAATCTGAAGGTGAAACTGATTATTCTCCCCAATTCACTTATAAGTTCAAGGATACCAACAAAGAATCCAATTGGCCCTGATTTGAAGCTTATGAATTTTCCTGCATGTCCAAAAAATCCAAGGATACTAAATCCCCAAAAATGGACCATCACCATTGCAATTAATGCGATTGCTAACGACATATTTAGATCCGTGTTAGCGCTTCTCAAAAAAGGAACTAAGTGGCCTGCCCTCTTTCCCTCGCCCACATTGCCGTTCTTTTCGTCATATTCGGAAAATGTAAGCTCCTCTTCCAAAGACCCTGGTGACAAAGCCGCTACGGGTATAGTTTTATAATCCCGAAAAACATGTAATTTAACTGTACCTAGATGCGAGTCATGACCATCCTCTTGAGCTTCATCAGAACCATGGTGTTTCGCTTTACTTTCCTTTGACTCATGGGTCGTCGTCACCAGAGCTGGATCATGATAATCGTGGGCATCGTGGTGATGTGCAATTTCTTCAGGTCCCGCAATGCGACCTACAGTACCAAACCCAGGTAAAACCCCCATCCAGTTTGCCGCAACTATAAAAATAAAAATTGTGAAAACTAGCGGGAAAAATCTTCTAGCTTTCTCTTTGCCAGCTATCTGTTCACAAAGAGAGAGAAAAAACTCCATTACTACTTCAAATAGAGCTTGAAGTCTACCTGGTACATCTTTCAGATTTCTTCTTATTATTAAAGATACGACGATGAGTACTAACATGGCTAACCAAGTAGTAACCATCGTGTTCATCAGGTCCCATTTACCGACTGGCGTATTGAAGCCGTCAACTATTTTTTCTGCAGGAAGTTGAATTGCTGGCAAAGAAGATGCGAAAAAGCCAAATCCCAAAGTATTACCTAAGGCTCCGCCAAATATGCTTATCACGAGCACTGCTACGCATATTATAGATATAGCTATTGATCTGGGGTTACCCAGTATCTTTGACACTACTTTTGAAACTCCTAATCAATCGGATTCTGAGACATATCTAAGGACTGCCATCAGCATTCTTATCATACCAACCAAAGCCACCACAAGACCGATGGCGATTCCAGCGAGGGTGAGTATTGGGCTAAGTCCAAGTCGGTTATCAGCCCACAGACCCGCCCAGGCACCAAAGCCTATACAAATACCAACGTACCATCCAATCCCCACCAGACGAACAATAGCCCCATATTTTTTGGTACTCATAAGGCCTCACCTGAACGGTTGTAAACTTTATCACAATGTATTTCTTTGGGTCAAAAATCCATTGATAGAGTTTCTCAATCCTCGTTGCCTATGTCTTCTAAATCTAGGGAATCGATAAAATCGGTAAAGGCCGAAAGACCCTCTAATTCTTCTTCGTTTACCTGTTTTTCTTCAGATCCTTCAAGATTGTTGTCTTCAGGTTCCACATCAAGAGATACGCCAGCTTTTTCAACCACTTCCTCTTCTGCATATATAGGAGCCTCAGAGCGAACAGCCAGTGCAAGAGCATCACTGGGCCTTGCATCTATTTCGATTAGTGTACCGTTGGTATCAATTACAATTTTAGCGAAGAAAGTATCATTCTTAAGTTCTGACACAACGATACTGTGTATAGTTCCACCCAAATCTCCAATGACAGATCCAAGTAAATCGTGTGTCATTGGCCTTTGAACTTCCACTTCCATGAGCTTGAACCTGATAGCTTCAACTTCGAATTGACCAACGAATATAGGCAGGTATAAATCGGAGTCTTTGACTTTTAGAACAACTGCCCTTTGCTGGGTTTCTTGTCTCACACGAATACTTTCGATTTCGAGTTCCAGCAACTTGATTGGCCTCCTGATATCGCGGTTTTATTGAGAAGAACCCAATCTTAAATACGGACAGTAGCCATGTCAATGAGTATTTTATATTTCCAAATTACTGGGCCGCAAACTCATCCCGTTTTTTTTATGAGATCGAGTTCTCTTTTCTAAATCCGATCTTGCTATGATAAGTCTCCGATTACACCCCTGGCACACAATTCCTATATCCGCCCCTATCCTGTCTACCTTCCATATCAGCTCTCCACACGGGTGTTTTTTCTTCAAGGTTATGATGTCTCCAAGGGAATAATCCGTCACCATATCGTCTCCTGACGCCTTGTTTATTAAATAAAACTCCGGCCTACATCTTCCAAGATATTATTAATACTTTCCCTGAGATTAAAAGAAGCGTTTGCAGCAGCCAATCCGAAATTATTCGGATCAGACGAGGCATAGATAATTCCCCTTGAAGAACTTACAAGCAATCCATGATTTATCCTACCAAGGCCTGCCCTTACTGATGCTTCTAGATCTCCTGACTGTGAGCCGATTCCGGGAACCAATATGGGCAATTCTCCAACTATATCCCTTACAATTTTCAATTCTTCAGGATACGTAGCTCCAACCACCAATCCCACATTCCCTTCATTGTTCCAAGAAACGCAGTAATCAGCAATAATCTGAAAAATTTTCCTATCTTCGCTTCCCTTTACTATAAGATCCTGTAACTGATAACCGTCCGGGTTTGAGGATTTACACCAGACGAAAACCCCACGGTCTGTATATTTAAGAAACGGTTCAATGGAATCAAATCCCGAAAAAACATTGACTGTAACTGCATCGAAATCCCATATCTCAAACATCGCAGAGGCATATTTAGAGCTTGTAGCTGCTATATCACCCCTTTTTGCATCCCCAATTATTAGAACGTCGGAATAATTGGATTTGATATAGTCGATCACTTTTTCTAAGGACTTTAACCCTTCTAAGCCAAATGCCTCAAAGAACCCCATGTTAGGTTTATATGCAGCAGTAAAAACTTCAGTGTGATCAATGATCCGCTTGCAAAACTCAAAGACATCCGGTAGAGGCATCTTGTCAGGATCTGGGTCCAGTCCTATGGACACAAGTGATTTTTTTGAAACTGAAATCTCTTGGAGTGAATCAGCAAATTTTGTCATGTTGTCTTATTTCTAGGCTGTTGCCAGGTTGGTTAAGGTCTTTTTTTTACCAAAAATTTCCGTCTCAATGTAAGTACTTTTTCCTCTTTTTGGTTTACTCCCCGGCTCTCAATATAAACCATACCTCTGTCATTCTTGGTTTGAGATGCTGTCGTTTCCAGAACTTCACTCTCAGCATAGATAGTATCTCCATGAAATGTAGGTCCATCATGTGTAACAGATTCGTAAAGTAAGTTAGCAATAGCTTTACCTGAGGTTTGCCGAACGCTCATACCTACCACCAAACTCATCACCAGTAATCCATTTACAAGAGTTTTACCGTGTTGGTGTTGTGACATGTAATTCTCATCTGTGTGGAGAGGATTATCATTCATGGTCAGTAAAGAAAATAAGTGATTGTCCATTTCTGTAATGGTTTTACCTGGCCAATGTTTGAAAATTTGCCCTGAAGAAAATTCCTCGAACCAACCTCCAAAACTATCCTTAGAATCGACGACGATTTTTTTTGAAGTCATTTTAATGCCTGTTTACTAATCAATCTGAATATTTTTCAAGCAACCGTCTAGCAATCACTAGTTTCATAATCTCATTTGTTCCTTCGCCAATAATCATGAGGGGAGCATCTCTATAATATCGTTCTACTGGCAAATCTTTTGTATAACCTACCCCACCATGAACACGCATAGCCTCCATTGCAACCTCACCACAAACCTCACTTGCAAACAATTTCGCCATTGCAGCCTCGAGATCATTCCTTTCGCCTGCATCTTTCTTTCTTGCTGCGTCGTAAACCATTAATCTGGCTGCATGTACCTTTGAAGCCATTTCAGCTAATTTTAACTGTATCGCTTGATGTTCTGATATTAGTTTGCCAAAAGCCAAGCGCTTTTTAGAATATGCCACTGAGGCCTCTAAAGCAGCTTGAGCCACCCCAACAGCCCTGGCAGCAACATTTATCCTACCAGTCTCCAATCCATTCATTACCTGCCCAAACCCGCGACCTTCTTCTCCTCCAATAAGATTGTCAGCAGGTACTCTGCAATCATCAAAAATCAACTCGCAGGTATCCAAACCCCTATAGCCCAATTTATCCAAGTGTTGACCGACTTTAAATCCTTCAGTTGGTTTTTCAAAAATGAAACAGCTTATTCCTCGGTGTCTTGGGTCTGAATCGGGATCCGTTTTGGCCATTAAAGCGAAGGCATTCCCATTATCCCCGTTACTAATAAACATCTTCCGCCCGTTTATCACATATTCTTCACCATCTTTCACAGCTGTAGTGGATATGTTTTGAGCATCACTGCCGGCTTCAGACTCAGTTAAAGCCAATCCTCCCCGAATCTCACCTGTTGCCATTTTAGGCAAAATACGACGTTTTTGCTCTTCAGTACCATAAACAGAGATTACGTAGCTAAGAATATGATGGGTCCCAATTATTCCTGACACACTCATCCAGCCTTTACTTAGCTCTTCAAATATCATTGCGAACGTCGTAAAATCTAGACCCATCCCACCATATTCAGTTGGGATATTAATGCCAAACAGGCCCAATTCACGCATTATGGGAATTAATTCGTGAGGATATATGTCCTCATTATCATAAGTACTGGCTATTGGTTCCACATCTCTCTTCACAAAATCTCTAACTAAGGAAACGATCTGTTTACGAGTCTCTTCAGAAGTTTGTGTGGCCAATTTCTTAACTCCTAACTCTCGTTAAATCAAGTCTCTGAATTGTCTATTACCTATGTTTTTGGCTGAAACGCCCAATACATTCAAGAAACCCTCTGCATCCTTATGATCATATCCCCCCGTAGCCTCCATAGAGCCGTCATCTGTATACAAAGAAAATGGCATATTTTCTTTCGAATCATCGACAGAATCAAAGAAAATATTGCCTTTGTACAGTTTAATTTGAATGCTGCCTGTAACCATTGAGGCCAAGGGAGAAAGGGCGGCCAAAGCTGACGAGGTTGCAGAATCCAACCAATAACCTTGATATATTTGAGTACTAATTAAATTAGATATATGTGTGTAAAATTCCCTAGCTCTTCTATCTAAAACAAATTGCAAAAGATATTCCCAACTTTTGCCAAGTAATTCCATACCGGGAGATTCATATATACCTCTTGATTTAATGCCCACAAATCTATTTTCTATCACATGGGTTCCTATGCCCACCCCGTTTCTACCCGCGATAGAATTAGCTTCTTGGAACACTTCTATGAGATCCAGTTCTGATTCATTTAAAGCAATTGGGATTCCTTTACTCCATTCAATGGTCACGTATTCAGGTTTATCCGGAGCATCCCACGGCCAAACCCCCATTCCGGGCTCCACAAAATCAGGGCTAATTGAAACATCTTCGAGGTCGCCAGCCTCATGAGTCAACCCTAAAAAATTTGCGTCGGTAGAGTAGCGAGATTCTTGAGCCGGCCTTATCGGTAGATTATTCAGCTTACAATAATCAATCATTTGTTGTCGTCCTGGAAATTTATCCAAGAATTCTTGATCTCTCCAAGGAGCATACACGTCCATTTCCGGCTGCAACATGTTGCTAGTCAGTTGAAACCTAACCTGGTCGTTCCCCCGGCCAGTGGCTCCATGAAAAAGAACGTTTATATTATTGTGTTGGAGGTTTTCCAGAATAGCCTTAACAGTGACGGGGCGAGCAATTCCAGTAGTATTCCAATAGCCCCCTTCATACCTTGCCTGCGCCTGCAGTACTTTTAGGCCAGCTTCAGCAAGCATTTCTTTCCCAGGAACAATGGTCGCTTTAGAAGCCCCACAGGCCATCATTCGGTCTGCCACAGCCTGTAAGTTTTCCTCATCAGGTTGACCTAGATCTACTGTAAAACAGTGAACGTTAACACCATTCTGATGCAGCCAGTGCGTGACAGTGCAGCTGTCTAGGCCGCCAGATACAGCTCCCCCAAAAACTGAGGACCCCCTATCATATATATCCTTCCAATTCACCTCAGCCTCGGCTATTTTGAAGCGTTCGCCAGTCCGGTTTCCAATCTGGACAAGGCTTCGTCTATTTCTTCTTTAGTTATAGTCAAAACAGGCATAAGTCGAATCGCATTTGGCCTCATAGGATTCATTAAAAGGCCAGCCTCATTACTTGCCGCAATGACATCTGGTGTAATATCAGAACCAAATTCAACAGCCCAAATCAGACCCATCCCTCTAACATCCGTTATAAATTCATTATCCGATTGTATCTTCCTGAGTCTCTCACCGAGATATTCGCCCATTTTTGCCGCGTTTTCAGGTATCTCATTATCGATGATATATTTTGTTGAAGCATGCGCTGCTGCACAAGTCAGTGGGTTTCCTCCAAAAGTGGAACCGTGATCACCTGGGTCAAAAGCGCAAGCGGAATCCTTGGCCAAAAATGCTCCTATTGGAACACCACCGCCCAGGCCTTTTGCGAGAGTAATGATGTCAGGTTCAACTCCGAAACTTTGATACCCGAACAAGGTGCCTAACCTTCCCAAACCAGTCTGCACTTCATCGAAAATCAACAGCATTCCATTTTGATCGCACCAGTCTCTTAGTCCTTTTAAATATTCGACGGAAGGGATGTTCACTCCCCCCTCTCCTTGAACAGGTTCAATCATAACGGCAACAGTATTATCGGTTGTAGCCTCTTTGACCGCATCTAGATCATCGTATGGGACATGTGAAAATCCAGTGGGAATGGGCTGGAAAAGCTCTTGATAATGCGGCTGACCAGTGGCCGATACATTCATCATGGTACGACCATGAAATGAATTAAGAGCCGTTATTATGTGGTATGCTCCATCCTTGTGTTTTTTACCGTATTTTTTTGCTAATTTGATTGCACCTTCGTTAGCTTCTGCACCACTATTACAGATAAATATCTTGTCTAGGCAACTATTCTCAACCAAAATTTCGGCCAATTTTAGCTGAGGGATAGTATAAAACTGATTTGAAGTCTGAACCAAGGTTTTTGCCTGTTCAGCTATTGCTTCGGCAATGACTGGATTTGAGTGGCCTGCGTTATTGACGGCCCAACCAGAGGTGAAATCCAGGTATTCTTTCCCCTCGACATCCCATACTCTCGCACCTTCTCCTCTCTCAAGTACCATAGGCTGTCGCCTAACAAGAAACATATAATATTTACTTTCGAGTTCTTTCCACTCCGCAGTGCTAGTCATATCAATCTCCTTTTATCGCATCTTCCAAGTTTTCAAACAAAGATTCAATCTTATTTAACTCAGCTTTCAGATTCTTAATAGAGTTTCTGATTTCACTTAATTTACTATTCCCAGCATCCTCTAGATTCACGGGTGTAGTTGTAGTTTTCTTTTTAACATCGTCTTGCATCGGTGTAACAATGTCTTTCATACCAGTAATTTGATACAAGGCATCATTTAGGGAATCTCCCATAACGACTTGGTGTGCCGTAGCCAAAATCACTTTTTTAAGTTCTGGAAAACTAACCCCTTCTGCTTGTATATATATGGGTTCAGCATAAAGGATACTGTTCCCGATTGGAACAACTAGGAGGTTCCCCCTTATACATGTGGATCCCTCTGTACATCTAAGCGTAAACCAAGCAGAAATATCTTGATCATTATCTATTCTGGCTTCCACCTGTTCGGGTCCATCCACTTGGCGGTCTTTAGGGAAATTGAAAGCTATCAATTTGCCATATTCAGAAGCATCACTCCTTGCAGCCAACCAACCAACCATATTGGGCCTTCCATCAGGGGTGTATGGAATCAATTGAACGAATTCTTCTTTTGTCTCCCCTGGAAGCCGCATGATCACGTAGTATGGCTCAAGTGGTTGTAATCCTTCTTGTTGCCCAAATTTTTCTCGAGGGAAAGCCCATAGATCTTCGTTTCCATAAAAATGTTGTGGGTCTTCCATGTGGTATTTAATATATTTCTCGGCTTGGATGGCAAAGAGTCCTTGTGGGTACCTTACATGTGAAATTAAATCGGACGGCATTGAATCACGATCTAAAAATAACGTCGGGAACATTTTTTGGTAGGTAAGGGCAACAGGATCGGTGTTGTCCCAAAGATAAAATGCTACATCCCCCGTATAGGCGTTCATGACTATCTTAATGCTGTTCCTTATGTAGTTGTAGTGGCCTAAGCTAGTCTCGTCTTCATCTGTAGGCTGCGAGTAAGGAAATTTATCAGATGTCGTATAGGCATCTTGGATCCAGTACAGATGGTCATTTGCGGCCACTATATAAGGATCCTTATCCAGCTTTAGAAAAGGGGCCAGCGTAGATATTCTTTCTTCAATTGAACGCCTGTATTGGATCTTACTATTCTCATTTATTTGACTACTAATCAGAATGTTTATATCCCTCATTTGCCAGGCATAAAGTAATTTTCTAAAATAGGACCCGATCGATACCCCTCCGGACCCATCGTAACTTCCTACTATTAAATCTCCCTCTCCTGTCTGGTAATCCAATTCTAGTGTGTTCGTATCAACTATCACATAGTCTTTTGTGTTTTCACCGTAATAAATTCTAGGATTCTTCACAATTATGTCCGAGGCAGCACCTTGCTTCGGAGATGCAACAGGGATTTCACCATTTACCGGTATATCCTTGGCGAAAAAAACAGGCCTCCCTTCTGCGGTGAATTCTGTAGCTGGGCTCATAGCTATGCCTATTCCATGGGTATAAAACAATTTTTGATTAACCCAAGTTTGTGCTTCTTCTTTTAGTTTTTCTGGTGCAACCTCTCTTGCAGCCAACAATACCTGCCTATATTCGCCATCTATGGTGTATCTATCAACATCAGCGTCTTTAAAGTCATAATAGGGACGGATTAATTGAATTTGTTTATACACGTTGGTTAAAGGCTTGTAATCCCAAAGTCGTATGTTTTCAATAGTAGGAATATTCTCTTCCATTAACTCTGCCGTAATTTCGCCTTCTGCCTCATAGAATGTCTCCTCTATCGCTTCCAGGCCAAACCCAAGCTTAGTGAATTCTATGTTGCGTTCAATATACTTTGTTTCCTTAACAAATTCGTCAGGGTCAACTGAAAATTGCTGAACGACAGAAGGCCAGACTGTTCCAAGTCCAATTATCAAAATCACCCAAATCCCGATAGGAGCCAGAGATAATTTAAGTTTACCCAGGAAAGATCCCACTAGCATAACTATCGAAACGAGTACTCCCGCTATGCTTAATACCAAATAGGCGTTTTGCCGTGCGTAAACATCTGCGTATGCCGCCCCGTACACGATTCCGTGCTCAGATCTAACCAGTTCCAACCTATCAACCCAATATCCAGCAGAGAAGATCAAAATAACTAGTGACCCTAAAACAAGTAAATGGTTACGCAGTGGTGTGGTTAAGGTGAAGGCGCTGCCTCGAAGAGTAAAATTCAAAAAAGACAGCGCAGTTGTTGCCACTATAGTGGCTCCGACGCAAACAAGAAGCCAGCCTTGTAGAAAAGCATAAATGGGTAATTCAAAAACATAAAAAGAAAGGTCGTTACCGTGTAACGGTTCTTTAATTCCGAATCCGGCGGCGTTACTAAATCTCAGAAAAAGTTCCCATTTGGAGGCAATCACAGAGCCGAGTATTACTGCCAAAACAAGAGATACCAACACGCATACTATCACCAGAAGTTTCTTGATAATCCCTCTCAAATTCTCTGGAAGAAGAGCGCCTAAGGGCCCAGCTGTTTTTCTATTCACATAGAAAAGGTTTGCTAAGACCAATGCAAAGACAAAAACAAACCCTATGAGAAATAAAGTAATTTTAGTGAGAAGCATTGTGATGAAAACATCTTCAAAGCCCATTTTTGAAAACCAGAGGTAATCAGTGAAAATTCCTCGGGCAAGCCACAAAAGCAAAAAGATAGGGACAAGGGTCAATGCCAGCACTATCCATTTTACCCGCCCACTAAGTTTGTCTTTAATTGAAGACGGATCGAAATCAAATGAGGGAAAAGGGGCACTTGCCATGTTATAACCTTTATTAGCCTATTCGGGTACCTAAATTATGACCGGAAACTACATTTTTTAAAGCTCCTGGGGCGCGACCATCAACGATTTGCGATATTGCCCCGCCTAAAAGAGCCTCAATACAGGCTTCCATTTTAGGAATCATTCCGCCATCAATCACATGAGATGCGACCAAAGAGTCAGCCTGACGCTTTGTCATACGAGAAATCAACCGCTTGGAAGAATCTAAAACTCCTTCCACGTCGGTAAGGAAAACGATCCGATCTGCATTAATAGACGCAGACACATACCCCGCCACAGTATCAGCATTGATATTGAGTAATTTGTTGTGGTCAAGTGAACCTGAGTGAATCCCTACTGGAGCTATCACCGGGATGTAGCCAGCTTCCAATATTGCCTTTATTGGAGCCGTATCTACTGACTTGATCTTACCAACGTATCCCAATTCAGGATCAGCAATTTCTGCGCTTACCATATTACCATCGGCACCAGAAATACCAATAGCTCTTCCGCCTATCGAGTTTATGGAGGCGACAAGAGATTTATTTATAACTCCAGTAAGAACTGCTACGACAATATCTAAGCTCTGTGAGTCCGTGACTCTCAATCCATTAACGAATTTAGGTCGAACTCCTTGCTTTTCCATCCACTCCGATATTGTCTTACCGCCCCCATGTACTACAACAAACTTTTCTCCTTTTTTTTGTAGTTCCACTAAATCATTCAAGGTAGTGTCGTGATTACCAAAAGTACTTCCACCAATCTTGATAACGGTCAGGGTTTGTTGGTTAGCTGGGACGTCACCAGCACCCGGCTGTTGATCCGCGCACCCGTCATTGCTGTTCATGCTTGTTGGAATTTTTAAACAGTCGTTGGGTTGGGAGTGATTTATTTCGCTGAACATTTGTTAACCATCAGGTGCTATATGCCGAATTAAAGATCACATATTCTTCGGTGAGATCACACCCCCAAGCAGTTGCTGTTGAATTTCCAACATTAAGATTTATCCTGAAATCCACTTGCTCAGAATTCATTGCGCTTACCACTGCATCCTTCAGGTAGGGTATTGCGATTCCCTTATGGACAATGTGGATGTCGTTTATGAAGATATCTATTTTTTGCTCCTCGAGCTGGATAGAACTTTTACCCAGAGCCATTACCAATCGTCCCCAGTTAGGATCTTTCCCGTGTACCATGGCCTTCACCAAAAGGGAAGATGCAATTCCCCTAGCTGATTTACGTGCCTCTTCAGTTGAATGGGCCCCTTCAACGATGACTTCTATGAGCGTTTGGGCTCCCTCTCCATCTCTCGCCAACTCTTTGGCAAGCTCAGTACAAACATATCTAAGAGCTTCAACAAAAGTATCAGCACCTGGCGATTTTTCTTCAATCTGCTCAGTTCCTGAAGCGCCGTTCGCCAAAACAATAACGGAATCGTTAGTGCTCTGGTCGCTATCAACATCGGTCATATTAAAGGAGACCGCTACTGATTCGGATAGGACACTCTGTAAAAAAATTTGATCAACGTCAGCATCTGTAGTAATGAAACATAGCATTGTTGCCATATTCGGATGAATCATTCCAACCCCTTTCGCCGTGCCTCCCACTGTGACAGTTTTTCCATCGTGCATAAATGAAACAGCTCGTTCTTTATGCTTAGAATCTGTGGTCATTATAGATTTGGCAAACTCAGTACCACCATCATCTGAAAGCGTAATATTGACAATATTTTGACGGATCAGTGCCATCGGAAGCTCTACTCCGATCATCCCGGTACTTGCCACGTAAAGATCATCTCCAGATACACCAACGTGACTAGCAGCCAAGGAGGCCAGTTCTTCTGCGTCGGTCAGGCCCTGCGAACCTACGCTACAATTGGCACATCCACTATTGGCAACAACTCCCCTTGAGATACCAGTCTTTTTTCTTTTACGGCTGACTGTGACTGAAGGCGATTCTATGCTGTTAGTGGTAAATGTCGCTGCTGAGCTGGCTGGTCGGTCCGATAAAATTATTCCCAGGTCAGAAACTCCCGCCTCGGTTTTTAAACCTGCGTATGTGGATCCAGCTGTAAAGCCAGAAGCTGAGGTGACCCCACCTCCGTTTATTATTTCTATCAAGCTGAGATCTCCTTTTTCCATCAACAACCTACCGGCTAGAAAAGCAGACAAAAAATGGCGGAATATGTCCGCCATTCAAAAGCGACAAAATTATAGCATATAGCTACAGTCTAGGTACGAAAACTTAGTATACCTTATGCTACAATCCAGTCGAAAGGCACATCATTCAAAAGACTGTTCATGAATTTAATGTGGTAACCAATTTGAGCATCATTTAAAAACTTTTAGATTAGTTAGGACGTAAACTAATGACAACCGCACACACAAATCGAAAATTTACCTCAGTTGGCAGCCGTCCGGTTAGGCACGACGGTTTTGACAAAGTAACAGGAAAAGCTCTTTACGGGGCCGATATCGATCTGCCCGGGCTTATCCATGGAAAAATACTACGAAGCCCTCATGCTCACGCCAGGATACTGTCAATAGACACCTCGAAAGCAGAAAAGCTGGCAGGTGTCCATGCTGTAATCACAAATCATGACTTCCCAACCCAAGAAGACAACGCCGTTTCAAATATTCCTGGACCTGCAATCAACCTCAAACAGCAAACCAGCAACATATTAGCATCAGATAAGGTCTTATATAAAGGTCACGCTGTGGCTGCTGTGGCTGCAAATAGTGCCCACACTGCAGAAGAAGCCCTTGCCCTCATCAAAGTAGAGTATGAAAAATTACCCCATGTTTCTACAGTGGAGGAAGCCCTATCGAATGGTGCTCCTTTATTACATGAACAATATAAAAACAACATTGCAAGCCATGATGTTTTAGAAATTGGGGATGTGGATAAGGGTTTCAATCAAGCTGACCTTGTCTTTGAGAAGGAATTCAGAACGTCAACTGTGCACCAAGGCTATATAGAACCTCATTCAGCAACAGCGTGGTGGACTGCAAACAATAAAGTAACAATATGGGGGAGCTCTCAAGGGCATTTCCAAATTAGAGATAGAACATCTTTAGTCCTAGAGGTGCCTGTCTCTGCAATCAAAGTAATCCCAATGGAAATTGGAGGAGGGTTCGGAGGCAAAACCACGATATATTTGGAGCCGGTGGTGGCCTTATTATCTAAACTCACCGGATATCCAGTGAAAATCACGATGTCACGTTCAGAAGTTTTGGAAGCTACAGGCCCAACTTCAGGCTCGTACATGAAGGTAAAGATTGGAGCCACTAAAGATGGGACAATTACCTCGGCTCAAGCAGATTTAAAATTTGAAGCGGGTGCTTATCCAGGATCCCCTGTAGGGGCAGCTTCAAATTGTATATTCACTCCATATGCAATTGAAAATATCAGAATAGATGGATACGACATTGTAAACAATAAGCCAAAGACCACTGCATACCGAGCTCCTGGCGCACCCATAGGCGCATTTGCCGCTGAGACTTTAATCGATGAGCTGGCAGAAAAAACTGGTATAGACCCATTAGACCTAAGAATAATGAATGGCGCCAAACAAGGTACTCCTAGAGTTTCCGGAATAACTAATCCTTTAATTGGATGTATAGAAACTTTTCAAGCCACCAAAGAACACACTCATTATCAATCTCCAAAAAGCAGCAAAAAGTCAGGACGGGGGGTAGCTTCCGGATTTTGGATCAATGGAAGTGGTGCAGCCTGTGCGGTGGCTAATGTAAATTTTGATGGCACTGTGAACCTAACGATAGGTTCTATGGACATTGGAGGCTTAAGACCAGTCGCGGCCCAGCATGTTGCCGAAGTGTTGGGAATACATGTTGATGACGTAAATCCCCAGGTGGGAGATACCGAAACTATTGGATATACCTCTATGACAGGAGGCAGTGGAGGAGCATTTAAAACTGGCTGGGCCAGCTATGAGGCTGCCCAGGATGTCAAAAGACAAATGCTAGAAAGAGCCGCAGAAGTATGGGAAACTTCCCTTGATGATATAAAACTTGAAAACGGTGTTTTCACACATTCTTCTGACACCGAGTTAAAAATGTCTTTCAGAGAATTGGCAAGCCATCTTCCAGAAACAGGAGGACCGGTAGTAGGCAGGGCTAACCTTGACCCGAGAGGTCCAGGTAGCGCATTCGCCACACACGTGGTTGATCTTGAGGTTGATATAGAAACAGGAAAGGTGACCATTCTCAGATACACGGCTGCGCAGGATGCCGGAAAAGCTGTACACCCTAGTTATGTAGAAGGTCAAATACAAGGAGGTGTTGTGCAAGGAATTGGATGGGCCTTAAACGAGGAATATTTCATAAATGCTTCGGGTGAAATGGCCAACGCTAGCCTGCTCGACTACAGAATGCCCACTTCTTTGGATTTACCTATGATTGAAGCACTGATCGTAGAAGTTCCAAATCCGTTGCATCCATACGGTGTCCGTGGAGTTGGAGAAATTGCAATAGTGCCTCCACTGGCAGCAATAGCCAACGCGATATACGATGCCATCGGCATAAGAATGACTGAATTACCTATGAATCCAGCTGCTATAAGGAAAGCTATAAACGGAGAATAATTTGGTAAAAAAAATTTTAATCACTGGTATGAGCGGATTGATTGGAAGTCTCCTGAAAGACCATTTAATTTCTATTGGCGAATATCAGTTGTCGGCCCTAAATCGGAGTTTTGTGGAAGGGGTATCCACTCATTCAGCGGACATCGCAAAATTAGAGCAAATTAGGCCTGCATTTGAAAACATCGATGTGGTGGTACATTTAGCCGCATATCTCGGCTCAGACAGTTTTGAAGAACAACTTCCAACCAACATAATCGGCACATATAACGTTTTCGAGGCTGCTAGATCGGCAGGAGTAAAAAGGGTTGTTTACGCCAGCAGTGGCAGTACTGTTAGAGGGGTTGAGAACATTTATCCGTATGGAGATATCGCTCAAGGCAACTACCAAAATGTTAAAGGACCTATTCCGCTTATCACCCATCAAGACATACGACCAGGGGGAGTTTACGGAGCCACAAAAGTCTGGGGAGAGGCTTTAGCACGACACTTTTCAGATACTTACGATATGTCTATGCTGTGCGTTCGGATAGGTTCAGTTACAAAGGACAATATTCCTTCCGATTCCCGTCAGAAATCCATATATCTAAGCCATGAAGATGTATGCCAAATACTGCAATTATCTATAGATGCACCTAGTGAACTTAAATACGATGTTTTTTTAGCCACATCGAACAATAGGTGGTCATACCGAGATCTAGAGCACCCGAGAAAGGTATTAGGGTACGAACCTATGAGCTCAGCAGAGGATTTATAAATGCCGTTAGTTATAGGAATTACAGGAGCAATAGCTTCAGGTAAGAGCACAGCCTGCCAGATTTTGGAAAATCTCGGGGGAACACATTGCGACGCCGATAAATTGGTTCACAGAATGTACGATCCCGGTAAACCGGCTTTTCACCGAATCGTGAAATCTTTCGGGAATGAAGTGGTAGGCCCCGATGGATTTATCGACAGAAAACAACTTGGTTCCAAGGTGTTTGGAAACCCTGAAAAAATGTCTGCGCTCACCATCGCAATTGGTGACATTAAAGCAGAAGTGAGTGGGGTGATGAAGGAGTGGAGAAACACTCTTGGTTTCCTTAAGGTCGGCCTCATGGAGGCTGTCAATTTCATAGAGGCCGGATATGGGATATATAGTGACCTAACTTGGTTATTCGCTGTAAATGACAGCGTGGCGATAAAAAGACTTAAATCTAGAAACAATTTTAGTGAAGAAGAAGCTACACAGAGGCTTTCGAGTCAAAAAAGATGGCAAGACCGAGTGCCCGCTTCAGATATTGTAACAATGAATAATGGATCTTTAGAAGAATTAAAAGGGTCCGTAACAAAGCAATATAACGAATTAATCGACAGGTACTCAAAAGGCTTACTCCCACCTTCAAAATACATAAATTGGTGGCAAAAACACTCTCCTTGAAGATTAATTAAGGTCTTAATTCCAGCCGTTTAAAAGCTTCAGCAGTTTCTGCATTAACCTTTGGTCCATATATTGAGAATCTATTTCTTACTCTCACCCGTCCATCATCTTTGGAAGTAGACATTTGGCTTGCATGGCAATAGAGGGCGTTTATTTTATCTTCAAAATGTTCGTCAATATCTATAAAAGTGTCGGGGTCATCTGTACCCCAGAGATATACTTCCAAGGTTTTGTGAGGTTCCAGGCCTTCCGCTATCAAGTCAGGGTATGCTAAATAGTCACGGGCATAAGGAAAAACAGCATCAAGAGCTACTCTACCAGTCATAAAATGATCTTGATGCCTTATCCATTTTCTTTCCGGATCTATGGTTACAACTATATCTGGGCGATGAGTCCGTATTTCTCGCACAAGCTCTTTCCTGAACGGGTCCCCATTCTGCAGACCTTGATCAGGGTGGCCTAGAAAAACAACGTTTGTGAGGCCTAACAGTGCCGCAGATTCTAATTGTTCTTTTCTTCGGGTTTGAGCTAATTCTTCGGAGGAAATCGACCGATCACTGGTGCCTTTATTTCCATTAGTACAAACTACCAAAACAATATTGGCACCGAGATGGGACCATTTCGCTATGGTCCCACCCGCCCCACTCTCAGCATCATCTGGATGAGGAGTAATAACTAAAATTCTTTTCTCTTTCATATTTTTCATGAATTTGTTTTTAAATCCTTTTAGATCTACATTGTTAATATAGTTTGAAATATTTTGTCGGCAACACTATTAACAAAGGTTTTATTGGTTTGTATTCTTTCTGTAAACTGAAAATATATATTAATCCAAATGTTAAGATTTCCCGATACGATTTAACAAGCTAAACTCTAGCATCCTAAACTCTAGCATCGCCCAGATTGCAGATTCAATATATACTGCAGATTCAATCAAAATCAGAGTTCCAAAGGTTGGTATAGCAATGGTGTTATTAGGCTCGGCAGATTTCAAATATAAGGTTTCTGGAACAGATTGGGGGAATCTCCCGGAAGGATGGCATTATGGAGAAGCAACCTCAGTAGCATCAGATTCTAAAGATAATATTTATGTATTCAATCGTGGCCCCCATCCTATGATCGTCCTTAGCCAGAACGGGGACTTTGTACGCTCTTGGGGAGAAGGAATGTTCAGCAACCCACACGGGATTGCTATAGGACCTGACGACTCAGTTTATTGCGTAGATAACGGGGATCACACTATCGGGAAATTCAGCCCGAAAGGCGAGTTCCTCCTGAGGATTGGTGACCAAAACAAGCCTGCCAAGCCTCTTAGTGGCATTCCATTCAGTCAACCCACTCACATTGCAGTAGATCCTAACAACGGCGACCTCTACATATCAGACGGGTATGAAAACGCCAAGGTGCATAAGTACTCTTCCAGTGGAAAACACCTTTTATCTTGGGGTGAGTCAGGAACAGACGAGGGCCAATTTAATCTGCCTCACAACATTGATACCGACAGTAATGGAATGGTTTATGTGGCGGACAGAGAGAATCAACGGATACAGGTATTTGACTCCGACGGTAATTTCCAATACCAAATGGGGTTGAATATAGCCAGACCTGGGGCGGTCTGCATAAAAGAGAATAACGGACAGCTGTTAGTTTACGTGGGTGAGTTTTTTTCCGGTTTTATGACGTATGCAAAAGCTGAACGAATTGGGCCTCGTATTTCCATTCTGGATAAGGAGGGAAAGAAACTCGCCAATCTGGGTTATCAAAGTTTCGGAGACGATCCTGGGCAATTTTATTCTCCCCACGCAATCGCTGTGGACTCCAAAGGAGATATATACGTCGCGGAAGTCTCACTTACAGAAAAATATGGCGGCATTGTGAGTCCACCAGAACAAGGGACACAAAGAAGATCCTTCCAAAAGCTTATTAAACAATGATGCGGACGATCAAAGAAAAACCCTTTGGCTCCCTTTCTTTTCTTGCGGTGATGGAAACAACGCATTAATAACCAAATATGACCACTCTTCGAACATTGGTGTAATTTTTTACCTCAAATAAGGGAGAAAATTTTGGATAACTTTATCGTACAGCCGACCTGAAATTCTTCTTGAAGTACTTTGAATCAATATGTTAGGGACGAATAGAAATAGATAATCTACCGATTCACAAACAGGGCATTTCCAAAAGCCCAAAAAGTCTATATTATTTTGGTTTGTTTTGCCCCTTTCGACTTCGATTATTATTCCTGTACCCAGAACGGGTAAATAAAAGTCAGGCCTTAACTGTTTTTAATAGCTCGCAAAAAGGCCTTGTGATTCGTCTTTAAATCCCAACTGGTTTGCCCTGTGAAGCAAGATGTCTTGAATTTCTTAGTAGTTGGCACCTGGTACATTTGCAGCCTATAGGTCTTGAAGAACCTTAGGAGTTGAAAGGTATCCATAAAGTTGATCGGAATATTCAGTTACATTCTCCCATTCAGAGGTATTCTCATACTCATTTTGAACAAAACTTGTTCTCTGAATTGCCATCATAATCACCTTTCACTGTGTTGGGCCCTCAATGGAACCTACATTACTCGGTATGTCGGATAATACAGGAATAGGGAATGAGAAATTAGCGGTGAATTAACGGTTTTGAATAAACCGGAGAATATGGTAGAGGGTAAAAAGAGGAGATTTTAGTAATGAATGGGTGGTAGCGGGGGCAGGACTCGAACCTGCGACCTTTGGGTTATGAGCCCAACGAGCTGCCGCTGCTCCACCCCGCGTCGTTAAAATACCTGAATTCTGTCGTTTTATACGAGTCTGACAATAGAATTGTCTTAATGTAGGTCAAGTCCTCGGCCGATTAGTACCGCTCAGCTGAAGCAGTTGCCTGCCTTACACCTGCGGCCTATCAAACCTGTAGTCTACAGGAGGCCTTACTTATGGCCGAAACCACAATGGGAAATCTAATCTTGAAGTTGGCTTCGCGCTTAGATGCTTTCAGCGCTTATCACATCCAGACTTGGCTACCCGGCTATGCTCCTGGCGGAACAACCGGTACACCAGAGGTCTGTCCTTCCCGGTCCTCTCGTACTAGGGAAAGCTCTCCTCAAATTTCCTACGCCCATGACGGATAGAGACCGAACTGTCTCACGACGTTCTGAACCCAGCTCGCGTGCCGCTTTCACCGGCGAACAGACGGACCCTTGGGACCTTCTACAGCCCCAGGATGCGACGAGCCGACATCGAGGTGCCAAACCTCCCCGTCGATGTGAACTCTTGGGGGAGATAAGCCTGTTATCCCCGGGGTAGCTTTTATCCGTTAAGCCACGGCCCTTCCACTCGGAACCGTGGGATCACTTTGCCCGACTTTCGTCTCTGCTCGACTTGTAGGTCTCACAGTCAAGCTCCCTTATGCCAATGCACTCTACAGGTGATTTCCATCCACCTTGAGGGAACCTTTGGGCGCCTCCGTTACCTTTTAGGAGGCGACCGCCCCAGTCAAACTGCCCACCTGGCAGGGTCCTCAATTTTCGTTGAGTTAGGGCCAAAATTACAGAAGAGCGGTATTTCAAGGTCGACTCCACAAACACTGGCGTGCCTGCTTCAAAGTCTCCCGCCTATCCTACACATCTATAACCCCAGTCCAATGCCAAGCTACAGTAAAGCTCCACGGGGTCTTTTTGTCCTGTCACGGGTAACCCGCATCTTCACGGGTCTTGCAATTTCACCGAGTCCCTCGTTGAGACAACGCTCAGGTCGTTACACCATTCGTGCGGGTCGGAACTTACCCGACAAGGGATTTCGCTACCTTAGGACCGTTATAGTTACGGCCGCCGTTCACCGGGGCTTCGGTTCTGAGCTTTGTTCGCAAGCGAACGAACCCATCCCCTTAACCTTCCGGCACTGGGCAGGTGTCAGCCCCTATACATCAGCTTTCGCTTTAGCAGAGACCTGTGTTTTTGATAAACAGTCGCCTGAGCCTGTTTAGTGCCACCCGCAAGGGCATCCAGTCAGCTAGTGACTTTCACCCCACGGGTACTCCTTATCCCGAAGTTACGGAGTTAACTTGTCGAATTCCTTAACGAGGGTTCTCTCGTTCACCTTGGGATACTTACCCCTACATACCTGTGTCGGTTTGCGGTACGGACGCTGACAAAACTTGCAACGAGGATTTTCTCGACGGCATAGAATCAACGGAATTCCCCCGGGCAAAAGCCCTAGAGTTTCCAACCCCCTCAGCTCATCACGCTGGAACGGATTTGCCTATCCCAGCTTGGCCTTCAGGGCCAGACGCACCATGTCCGATGGGTGCGCTCCGACTATCTTTCCGTGTCCCCCCTTTGCTTTAAAACGCTATGTCTGCGGTGCAGGAATTTTGACCTGCTGTCCATCGCCTTCGCTATACGCTACGGCTTAGGCCCGACTTACCCTACGCTGATCAACATTGCGTAGGAAACCTTATGCTTTCGGTGTCCTGGATTCTCACCAGGATTGTCGCTACTCATGCCGGCATTCTCACTTCTCAGCGCTCCACTGAGCCTCACAGCTCAGCTTCGGCGCCCTGACAACGCTCCCCTACCGCTCGCTATAAATAGCAAGCCCGCGGCTTCGGTGGTGTGCTTTAGCCCCGTTACATTTTCCGCGCAAAATTCCTCGACTAGTGAGCTATTACGCACTCTTTAAAGGATGGCTGCTTCTAAGCCAACCTCCTAGCTGTTTTAGCAATTTAACTTCGTTTCACACTTAGCACACACTTGGGGACCTTAGCCTGCGGTCTGGGCTGTTTCCCTCTCGACAATGGAGCTTATCCCCCACTGTCTCACTGCCCGGGACCATCTTGCGGCATTCGTGGTTTGGTTAAGTTTGGTAGGCTCACGCCCCCTTACCTATCCAGTGCCCTACCTCCACAAGACTACCCGAACGCTGTACCTAAATACATTTCGGGGAGAACCAGCTATCTCCGTGTTCGATTGGCATTTTACCCCTACCCTCAGCTCATCCCAGCCTTTTGTACCAGACACGGGTTCGGTCCTTCACCCAGAGACTATCTGGGCTTCAACCTGGCCAAGGGTAGATCACACGGTTTCGGGTCTAATCCATACAACTTAACGCCCTATTCAGACTCGCTTTCGCTATGGCTCCGGAATTCCAATTCCTTAACCGTGCTGCACAAATTAACTCGCCGGCTCATTCTTCAATAGGCACGCAGTTAGCCCGACGCATCGAGCCTTCTACGGCTTGTAAGATTACGGTTTCAGGTCTATTTCACTCCCCTCTCGGGGTACTTTTCACCTTTCCTTCACAGTACTGGTTCACTATCGGTGTCCAAGAGTATTTAGCCTTGGAGAGTGGTCTCCCCAGATTCCCACAAGATTTCTCGTGTCTCGCGGTACTTAACAAATTCTCAAGAGTTTCGTCACTTTCGCCTACAGGACTATCACCTTCTACGGTCGTCCTTTCCAGGTGCGTTTGGCTAGTTCAGAAATTTCTTACTCTTCGCCCTCATTTGAGGTTTAGGCGGAGAAATGTTGCAACACCAAACGGACATAGGACCTCACTCCACTAAGCCCGCCTGGTTTAGGCTATTCCCCTTTCGTTCGCCACTACTAGGGGAATCTCGGTTGATTTATACTCCTCGCGTTAATTAGATGTTTCAGTTCACGCGGTTCCCTTTCCTTACGGAATGTCCTGGTATGACCCAGAACGGGTTTCCCCATTCGGGTATCCCCGGTTAAGCTTGTTAGACAGCTAGCCGAGGCTTATCGCAGTCTTACTACGCCCTTCTTCGGCTCTTGGACCCAAGGCATCCACCGTAATCCCTTAATAACTTGACCCACATTAAGGCAATTCTATTGTTCTTATTTTGCCTGTTCCTGGCTTTTGGTGCATAAAATAAAACCAAAAGCCGTGACCTCATTTCTGAGGTCGGGACTCGTTATAATTCGACAGAATTCAGTTGTTAAGGTGCAAAAAAAAAGCCGGGGAAAATCCCCAGACCGAAGTCAGGATTCTATAGAATGTTTAAATCTCTGTAGTAACCCTATTCGAAAACTCTAAGCATGAAGTCTATACCTGACTGAGTGGCTAGTCAACATGGAATACCGACCAATTTTTATCTATCAACATACGTAACCTGCAGTATAATCTGCTCCATAATGAAAATAGAAAAACAAAACATCACAATAAACCTTTTTGACGGTGAAGGCATAATTCATGAAGGGGACACATTTATATTGACCAACCAACGATTGATGGTTTCAAGCAAACCAGGTCGAAATTCCAATGTGTGGGGTGAGGCCCAGTTGGAAGAATGTTTGGACCCAAAATTGAAAAATGCAGGAAAGTCACCCAGGAAGTGGTTGGGGTACAGATTATTAGCTATAGGATTTGCTATGGTCGGGCTTCAAATGATTCCGTACCTCTTTTTTGGAGCCAATATATTAGGTAAATTCCCCAGTTTAATAGAATCGTTTTATTTTTTGGCCTCTATGCTCACAACAACGGCCGGAACATATTTAACTTTAGGGAGCTATTTGAATAGACCGCCGCACACATCAATCTTATTTGGAGTTCCGGGTTCCAAGGACCTTTTGGCTGTTTTACCTGGTTGGGATAGCGAAGAAGCCGATGAACTTGTATCCAAATATAGAAGAGCTAAAAGAAATATGTAGGCTGGTCTTTCAATTACAAGGGACGTTTAGCTACAAAGTTTTGGAGGCCAAACATGATAGAAAGCATTGGGACATTGTACGCAGGCCATATTGATCTTGAATCAGTTGGATTTGATTCGATTCCTGCCAATGACCGGATTTATACAGAACAGGAACTGAACACCGTTTATTCCAAAGCTGAATCAATAGCCAAAGTGATGGACTCCAATGGGTATGATATTTTGTGGATAGCAGAACATCACTTTCAAAGAGAGGGGTACGAGTGCATTCCTAATGTGCTAATGCTAGCTATCCATTTAGCTCATTTAACAAAAAACATAAGGATCGGATGCGGGTTCAATGTGTCACCGATGTGGCACCCATTAAGAATGGCAGAAGATTATGCAACGGCTGAAATATTAACCAATCAACGGGTCGTTTTTGGGGTGGGTAGAGGTTATCACACGAGAGAAGTTGAATCTTTCGGTAATCCAATGGTGGACGGAGATGCCAACCGGGAGTTATTTGAGGAACAGGTAGATGTCATGTTTAAGGCATTTCATTCAGAATCCTTTTCCCATGTGGGTAAAAATTATGTCATTCCTCCTGAGATTCCATACCGGGGGTACGAACTAAAGGAAATAACCCTAGTGCCTAGGCCACTGCAACGTCCCGTAGAGTGCTGGCAACCCATAGTCAGCGCCAGCGAAAGGGGGTTATCTTTTATGGCCAAACATGGCATCAAAGGAGTCATTGGAGGGGGTGCTGCTCCTGGGGGAGCTAGCGAGAATGTTATCAAAGACTGGCAGAGAATACAGTCACAATATGGGATCGAAACAGATCTCGGCGGAAATTTGTGTATAGGCTTTTCATTCCACATAGCAGATAGCGAAAAACAAGCAATTGAGGAGGCCAGGCCGTTTTATGAAGAAAACATGAAAATGTTTGCTCCTTTAGGAATGGTAAAAGGCCTTACTGATGAACAAATCGGGCAATTGTCCAAAGGATCGCATTTTGCTAAAAATGCAAATTTACCCACTCTTGAACAAGCAATAGAATCAGGGAGCTGGTTGGTAGGTACCCCGGAATCGATCACGGAAAAATTATTAGAAATACAAGGCAGATACCTAGGTCTCAAAGCTATTAACGTTGGTCAAGTAATAGGAACGCCAGAAAAAATAATACTTGAGCAACTGGATCGGTTCGGTAAGGAAATCATGCCTAAGATAAAAAAACAACAATTTTCAAAGGCTTGATACCTTAGAGGTGAAATTCTGTGACCAGGCGGAAAGTAAGTCATTGCATGAACGCTTCGAAGTTTTCCTCCTAACCCAAAGTTCCCAGATCCAAACCCTGCCTCCACTGCCATTTTATTGTGACTAAAATCTCCTCTTTTGACCCTGTACTGCATTTCATTAAATGAATAATTACCAGCAGGTTGTCGACAATTATTCAGCCTTCATTCCTGTATTATTCGCTCTATGGATAAGTATTTAACAAGAGAAAATTACGGGTTTTTACTTGGACTGATCGGAGTTGTAGTTTTCTCATCAACTTTACCAATTACTAGGCATTTGGCCCAAATCGGGTTTACGTCTCTTGAAATAGGCTTTGGAAGAGGTTTTATTGCAGGCCTCGCCTCCCTTCTAATTCTTTTGTTCAAGGGCCACCTTAAATTCGAAAAGCTGCCACATAGGTCAGATTTCACTAAATTGGTCATTACCGCTATAGGGGTGGTTTTTGGGTTTCCTATTTTCACTGCGGTTGCTATGCAGACGATTCCCGCTGGAAATGGAGGCATTGTGCTTGCAGCTGTTCCGCTTTCAACCGCGATTTTCGCTGGGTTTTTATCTGAAGAGAAACCAAGCGTTCGATTTTGGATAATAGCCATCTTGGGGTTTATAAGTGTAATCATTTTTCGATTACTTACCACGGATTCATCGATATGGGATATGGGATTGGGAGATTTGGCACTATTTCTTTGCGTTTTACTAGGAGGTATGGGCTATGCCCAGGGAGGTATCCTAGGAAAAAGAATGAGTGGCTGGAGGGTCATATGCTGGTCATTAGTAATAAGCCTTCCCGTGGTTGTGCCGTTAACTTTAATAAATTTTGATTTTACTCATTTAGTACAGATTACCGGTGATTCTCCCAAATCAATCATTTTATTTACATTTTTATGCCTATTCAATAATTTGATTGGATTCTTTTTCTTTTATGAAGGAATGGGGATGGGAGGAGTAGCAAGAGTTAGCCAAATAGATTTATTCAGGCCATTTCTAACGTTCTTTTTCTCGGTTGTATTTCTTGCAGAAAAAATGAGTGTTATATCCATATTTTTCTTATTGTTGATTATAGTAATTGTTTATTCGAGCAAGAGAAGTAAAATTATCTGAATGCTTTATCTTGGGTGACTTGTCCAATTCTCAGTTTTCCTAAGTTCTCGATATGCTGTTTCTGAATACTAGAGGCAACCTGGGTGTATAAATCAGCAGTAATGGCGATACTAGCATGACCCAAATTTCCTGGGGCTACTTTCAAAGGTTCGCTAGAAAATAAAAACCCCGACGCACGTGAATTCCTCAACCTATGAAAATGGCATCCTCCCCTACCCAACTTTTGAGTTTTTGTTGATCCTAGTTTTTGTTGATCCTGGTTTGTCTCATAAGAAACGGATCTGTTTGAGATGGAAGAAGAGGGCAGCCGAAAGGCTATGCGTAAGATTGTAGAGGAAGGTATAAAGGAGTTTGTGTGAATCAAAAAAGCTTCAATTACTGAATGGCAAAACCGCCCCATAGAGAAGCCTCAAGGGCCATGGCATTTTTTATATTTCCTGCCACTACCACAAGGACATTTTTCATTCCGGCCTATTTTGCCAGATGCATTTATCTTTATCCGGTTTGATTCTTGGCATTTTGCGCAAGTACAAGCCACGGGATGTTCTTTATGCCAGTTGGTACGTGATGTCACAATGTTTGTCCTGAGTATTTAAAAACAACACAGCCACACAATTTGGTTAAGTCATGGTTTTTCATAACATTATCACATACCATAGGGCGGTGATTTGTATGCAATAATCGGAGATTGGAGATTAAGGTGCCAGGTCCATTAGACGGTATAAAAATTGTTGAGTTCACCCAAATAATAGCTGCCCCATTTGGAGGCATGTTACTGAGCGACATGGGTGCTGAGATAATTAAAATTGAACCCATCGAAGGTGAACCGTGGAGACTCCACACTGAATTTATACCCAAGGAAAGTAAAACATTCCTTTCGCTGAATCGTGGGAAAAAAAGCCTGCCTTTGGATCTTCAAAGTCGAGAAGGCCTTGAAATCGCTCAGAAACTTGTCGCAGATGCAGATGTGGTAATCATAAACGCCCGACCCGATGTACCTAGGAACTTGGGAATTGACTATGAAACCCTCTCTCAGGTCAACCCAAAATTGATATATTGTGACAATACTGCCTTCGGCCGACAAGGTCCCCATGGGTATAGACCAGGTTATGATTTGATTATTCAAGCTATGAGTGGCCTTTTAGCTGCCGACAATAAGGTTGTTGATGGTGTCCCCCAACAGGTGACTGCAACGGCCGTTGCAGATTACACCACAGGTGTTGCGATTGCCTGGGGAGTCAGTGCCGCCTTGTTTTCGAGGGAACGCACGGGTAAAGGACAAAAGATCGACACGACTTTGCTTTCGACATCCTTACTCATCCAAGGTGGGTTTATGGAAGTGGAAGAACACGGAAAGGAAGAGAAAGATGAATTGGTTGAAACTTTGGGGGCCTTAAGGAAAGCCGGCTTACCATACCAAAGTCTATTGGACCAACAACAGCTTTTTTCGCCATTTAATACCGCATTTCGTATCTATTACACTACATACCAAACTGCCAACGACGTTATTGCCATCGCTTGCTTAAGCAACAGACTTCGGAAAAAAGCCGCCGATGCAATTGGTGTAGTGGATCCAAGGTTTTCAAAAGGCTATGATCCTGAAGATCCATCCATAGTGCCAGCAATAGAATCGCTATCGGAAGAAATGAAATCCATAATACTTACCAAAACAGGTGAAGAATGGCTTTCAATTCTTGATGCAGCGGGAGTCCCGGCTGGTCCTGTGAGGTTTATACAAGAATTGATTAATGACGAACAAGTAATTGCAAATGACATGGTAGTAGAAGTAAACCACTCACTTGCAGGGAAAATTCGAATGGCTGGGCCTATGATACAAATGAGTGAAACGCCTTTGGCAGTGCAATCAGCATCACCTGCTTTGGGAGAACATACCGATGAAATCATGTTCGAATTGGGCTATTCTAAAAGTGAGATTGACGATTTAAAATTCCGAAACATAACCCTCTAGAATTCATTTTTCTCGGCAATATAACAATCCATAGCCATTTTCACGTTGAAGCACTCATGCCTAAGAGATATAATTATTTAGTCGTCCCATAAGGAACTTTCATTTCGAAGAGGAGTACAAAAATAAGGTATGACCTATATTATCGCTGAACCATGTATTGATTTGTTGGATAGAGCTTGCATAGATGTCTGCCCAGTTGACTGCATTTATGAGGCAGAAGAGCATAATATGCTACTGATAAACCCCGAAGAATGCATCGATTGTGCGGCCTGCGAGCCAGTTTGCCCCGTAACTGCCATATTTGCCGAAGACGACGTGCCTGCCGATTGGGATAAATTTACTAACCTGAATTACGAGTATTTCGGCCAGAAAAGATAAAAAGGTGGGCTTGTCTAGCCTTTCTTCAAAATGAAGTTGATTTTTACACAGACCAATCTCTGGATTGGATATTGACAGCTATCAGATTGACTTACTCAGGTGAGTAACCGTCTCAAAGTTGCCGATCACCTCATTCTTGAAAAATTCGGAGATACATTCTCATGAATAAAAATGATAATTCCCCAGATCTAATATCAAAAAGGATTTTGCAGACCCCCTCAGGTAGTTACACCTATTACCCTATCGACTCTGCCGAAAATGCTGGGCTAATAAACATCGATAAAACCCCTTACTCAATAAGAGTTTTATTAGAAAATGTGATACGTAACGCCGATGGAGGCCCTGCAACTGAGGATCATATAAAATTAGTGTCTTCTTGGCGTCCAAATAATAAACCGACTACTGAATTCCCCTACATGCCAGGAAGAGTCCTACTCCAAGACTTCACCGGGGTTCCCGTAGCAGTAGACATAGCAGCCATGAGGGATGCCGTGAGCGAGTTGGGAGCTGATGCATCTATCATCAATCCAATTGTCCGATCAGATATGGTTATAGACCATTCAGTCCAAGTGGATAATTTCTCTGTGCCCAACGCACTCAGCCTGAACATTGAAATGGAATTCGAGAGAAACACTGAAAGGTACCAGTTACTAAAATGGGCTCAAAACGCTTTTGATAATTTTAAAATAATTCCTCCTGGCACCGGAATTGTTCATCAAGTTAACCTAGAGTACTTGGCAGAAGTTGTTTTGAGTGGAGACGATGTAATCAACCCTGTGGCCTTTCTGGATACATGTGTAGGAACTGACTCTCACACTACTATGGTTAATGGTTTAGGAGTATTAGGATGGGGAGTGGGTGGAATCGAGGCCGAAGCAGTCATGCTGGGGCAACCATACTATATGGTCGTACCTGAGGTAGTTGGAGTAAGACTGACTGGGAACCTCCCAAATGGATCCACAGCAACTGATCTGGTTTTATCGATAGTGGAAATGCTACGTTCAGTGGGGGTAGTAGAGAAATTCGTTGAATTTTATGGCCCCGGTTTGAAAGAATTAAGCCTTGCTGACCGAGCCACAATAGCAAACATGGCCCCTGAATATGGGGCAACCTGTGGGTTTTTCCCTATAGATCATCAAACCCTAAAATATCTAAAAGATACTGGACGTGATACAGCAGTAATAGAACTGGTAGAACAGTACTCAAAAACGAATAAATTTTATTATGATGACCAAATGGAACCCGATTACAGTGTAAATATTGATTTTGACATATCTACAGTGATCCCATCCATGGCAGGGCCCAAACGTCCACAAGACAAAATTGCCCTAGAAAACATTCCAGAAAATTTTTTGAAATCTTTTGCTGATTCATCAGGTCGGAACCATAAAATACAAATCAATGAAGAAGAAGTGGAATTTGGCGATGCCGCAGTAGCAATTGCAGCTATAACAAGTTGTACCAACACCTCGAATCCATCTGTTATGGTGGGAGCCGGTTTATTGGCACGAAACGCAAGAGAAAAAGGATTGCAAAGGAAACCATGGGTTAAGTCGAGTTTGGCACCAGGTTCCACTGTAGTGACTAGATATTTAGAAGCTGCAGGATTAAATGAGGATCTTGATTACTTGGGTTTTAACACAGTGGGTTATGGTTGCACCACCTGCATTGGCAATTCAGGACCACTACCACAACCGGTCGCGGAGGCGGTTTCCAATAATGATCTAACTGTAGCAGCGGTTCTAAGTGGGAATAGGAATTTTGAAGGCAGGGTCCACCCCCAAGTTAAAGCTAATTATTTGGCCTCTCCAATGCTGGTAGTGGCCTATGCTATCGCTGGTAGCGTGGATGTCAATCTGATAGAAGACCCAATCGGTCAGGATTCATCAGGAAATGCGGTTTTCCTGAAAGACATTTGGCCCACGCAAGATGATATTTCAAAAACGATATCTTCATGTCTCACACCAGAAATGTTCCAAGAACAATACAGTAAGGTGGTCGATGGCCCTCAAGAGTGGCAAAACCTAGAAACGTCTTCTACTTTAAATTTCAACTGGAACAAAGAGTCTACATATATTCAAAAACCTCCGTATTTTGACAATTTTTCCAAAAACCCTTCTGAAAGAACAGAAATCATCAATGCCCGGGTTCTAGTTTACTTGGAGGATTCAGTAACCACGGATCATATTTCGCCAGCAGGATCTATACCTCCGAGTAGTCCAGCAGGTCAATTTCTACTGGGGAATGACGTCCCTCGTCAGGAATACAACTCATTCGGATCTAGAAGAGGGAATCACGATGTAATGGTTAGAGGTACATTTGCAAATATTAGACTTAGAAATAAGTTAAACCCAAACATGGAAGGCGACTGGACTGTCCATCAGCCTTCCGAAGAAGTTATGCGTATTTACGAAGCTTCAGAAAAATATAAATTTGAAAAAGTTCCTTTAATCATTATTGCAGGTAAAGAATATGGTACCGGCAGTTCGAGAGATTGGGCTGCTAAAGGACCTATGCTCCTTGGGGTTAGAGCCGTAATAGCCGAAAGTTTTGAGAGAATCCACAGGTCAAACCTAATAGGTATGGGAGTTTTACCATTAGTTTTCACAAACGGACAAACAGCTGTGTCGCTTGGCTTAGATGGAACAGAAACATATGATATACCTGGGGTTGCAAATAGTGTAACTCCTTCTTCCATCATTGAAATTACTGCCACCTCAAAAGCAGGTGAGGTGATTAAGTTTGAGCTTTTAACCCGTATAGACACTGAAATTGAAAACGAATATTACAGACACAACGGACTCCTGCCCTATGTACTTCGTCAAATGATGTCTGAAAATTCAGTTTCATGAGAACTGGATTTGAGTCCAAAGGTTTAGTTGTCACGTAATGCTAAGTTCCTTAAGCCGTTCGCCAAGTTGAATTTTCAAGGCCTGATGTTGTTCTGAAGATAATTCATAATCTAAATTCAAAACTTTGGCGGCTTCTATCCCGGCCAATGAAACAAGGTCTATATCAGATGGATCTGCGACTCGAAAAAAGGGAGTCCCACTTTGTCTCCTACCTCCTATCAGATCTCCAGCACCTCGCATTCGTAAATCTTCATCTGCTAACCTGAATCCATCATTTATTCTATGCAAAATATCCATGCGTTCTTTCGAGTCGCCACTTGGGCTGTCAGACATCAAAATGCAATAACTCTGATGTTCTCCCCTACCAACTCGACCCCTGAATTGATGCAATTGAGAGAGCCCAAATCTCTCCGCACCATCGATCAACATTACACTAGCGTTGGGAATATCTACCCCAACTTCGATTACGGATGTGGCCACCAAAATATGTAATTTCCCAGACCGGAAATCGTTCATTACTGACTCCTTTTCTGACAATTTCATTCTTCCATGCAGCAATCCCACTTTCATTTCAGGAAAAATATCCTTTGACAATTTTTCGTACTCTTCAACGGCAGCCCTTGATTGTAAGGATTCTGATTCCTCAATCAATGGGCAAACAACGAATACTTGTCTACCTTTGAAAATCTCCTTTCGTATAAACCGATGTACTTCTTCGCGCTTATCCTGTTCATAGACATATGTTTGAATAGGTTTCCTTCCGACCGGCATCTGGTCTATCACAGACAAATCCAAATCTCCGATCATAGTAAAATATAAGGATCGGGGTATGGGGGTAGCTGACATAAGTAACAGGTGAGGGCGAGGTTCTATATGATCAAATACATTTTTCTGATTTATGCCAAATCGATGCTGTTCATCTACAACAAGTAAAGCCAAATTAGGTATGTCAATTGAATTCTGTATAAGAGCATGGGTTCCAACGATAATGTCGGCCTGACCAGAGCGAATAATTTCTTGGGTAAGGGCTTTTTCTCGGTTTCCCAAGCTCCCGTTTAGCAAAGCAATCGTCAATTTGTTATCGGAACCTTGTAGTTTGGTTTCAATAACGTTCGGCAAACCCTCCATCAAAGGAATTGAACTAGAATCAGAGAAAAAATTCCGTAAAGTCATAAAATGCTGTTCGGACAAAACCTCAGTTGGTACCATCATTGCCGATTGATAACCATCCACTGCCGCCTGTATCATCCCTGTTAAGGCAACCAGTGTTTTTCCGCTTCCTACGTCTCCTTGGAGGACTCGGCGCATGGGGATACCACTATATAAATCCTCACCAATCTCATCCATGCATCTAGATTGAGCTAAGGTGAGTTTAAATGGTAATGTGGAAATAAATTGGTCAAGTACGTCACGGTTTTGATTTAGCGATATCCCGGAAACCTGATTCTTCCAATCAAGTTTTTTCTTACGCATGATCAGCTGTACTAAAAACAATTCGTCAAAAGCCATTCTTCTTCGTGCTCTACTGAAATCTTGAATATTTTTAGGATAATGATATCTAGCAATCGCTTTTTTTATGGGGTAAAGACCTGTCCGGCTGAGCAGAGTTTGTGGTAAATACTCATCTAATTGATCTAAGCTAGAAATAAGGGCCGCATATATTTCCTTTCTTAGCGATTTCATAGAAATACCTTGAGAAAGCCCATATACTGGCACTAATCGGCCTGTGTGCAACCTAGTAAGGCCTGGAATAATATGTTCGTACACCGCATTCTTATATATCGGTCTGCCTTTTTCATATTCCACCTTCCCACTCAGCATCACTTTATGTCCCGGTTTAAGATCTGTAGCTATCCACGGCTGACCATAGAAAATCGCTTTCATTGAGCCTGCAGGATCTAGAAAAACAACTTCCACTCGTTTTCGTTTTTGACTACCTTTCATCGCCAGGGATTTAACAGTCATTTCAGAGGACTGAGTTTCTCCCTCAATCAAATGAGGTATTTCCCGAACATTGCTGAAATCTTCGTGTCGTTCAGGAAAATATAAAATTAAATCCTTAACAGTATCTAGACCTAGGGTTTCCGATATTTTTTTTACTGGCCATCCCTTTCCGTTCTTTTTTAATGATTCAATAGAATCAGCTAAAAATATTTCTTTTCGCTTTCGGTTAGGAAGATTAGCTTTTACCTCAGGGTCTAAGACTTGAATTACTTCTGTCACTGCATGAGCCCGTTGTTGTTTATTCAGCATCGAATAACCTTTCAAAGGCTCCAATATCTGATCAGGAAACATTTTTGTATTTAAAGACAAAAAAGCCTCTATCCCTCCTATCACAGTAGAATCATCGAATTCTGAAGCTATCTCCTGTTTCAGAATCTTTTTCAAGGTTTCCATTATCAAATTGCGACTGACCATAGTTTGCCGATATGCCAACTGATAACTAATTACTTAAAACGGAGATCAGGTAATCATAATGAGGTTGTCCGCCTATATGCAGTTCAACGACATCTTCTTCGAAATTTTCCATATTATGATCCAAAAAATTATTGATCCGTTCGATATCACTGCTATTCATTCCGTTACCCAGAAGAACCGTGACATGTTCTACACTTTGCCTCAATTCCTCTCGAATTACTTCCAGAAATAACTCATCTAGGTTATTTCCAGATTTGTGAATCTCCCCTTCAACCATCACCATTGGTTGTTGTTGATCCACCTTCACCCCGTTTATTTTCACCGATCTAGAAGATCTAAATATCGCGATTGTCTTGATATGAGGTATCAATCGACCCATTATTTCTTTGTTTTGCAAAGCCGATATGTCTGGATCAAAATTAAATAGACATTCTAGTCCTTGTACTTGGGTTTCCGTAGGCAATATCTCAATGGTAGAGGTGAGTAATTCAGCGGCTTGATTAGCCGCCGGAATGACATTTTTGTCATTGGTTAAAAGCAAAATAGAATCTGCTTTAACTTGATTTACCGCCGAAACTATATCATCAACGCTGGGATTCATATCCAATCCCCCGTCAATCACCAGATCAACTCCTAGTTCATTATTCATCCTTACAATTCCGTCCCCATTAACAATGGACAGGAGAGCCGTTTGGTCAGATAAATCAATCTGTAATCTAGGTTCTCTCTTTCTGGAAGAATTTAATATCTCCTGGGACTGAGTTTCCATATTCTCTATGGAAACTGACGCAATACTTCCCACTTTAACAGCTTTAGAAAGGGCATTTCCAGGATCGAGGGTATGAATATGAATCCTGAATATCTTCTGCTCTCCCACAATAACAGTGGAATGACCTAGACCTTCAAAAAGTTTCTCCACAATTTGCAAGTTTTGACTAGTATCCAAAAGAAATTGAGTGCAGTATCCAAAATCATCTTCAGATCCAAAATGATCTGATATAAGATTCTCAACCCCTGCACCACCCTCTTCTGGAAATCTCAGCGCAATAGGGAAGGTATTCGGGTCACTACCGTCAAGAAAAACTAACATGCCTTTCAACATAATCTCAAGCCCATAGCCTCCTGAATCGACCACACCACTTTCCTTCAATATGGGAAGCAATTCCGGTGTCCTATTTACCGATTTTTCTGCCTCCTTCACCAGAGATTGAAACAAATGTTTAACAGAAAGTTTTTTTCCTTTAAGAGAGTCCGCTTTGGTCGCAACGTCTGAAAGCACCGTGAGCATGGTCCCTTCAGAAGGGTTTTTCACAGATTTGAATGCCTTGAGTCGAGCGTTATTGATGGCACCAGCTATAATTTCAAAGTCGATTTTAGACCTATGGCAAGACAAATGCTCAACCAGCCCTTGAAATATTTGGGCCAAAATTATTCCGCTATTACCTCTCCCCTCATAGAGAGCTGCCTCTGCTAGTTGATCCATAAGTTCGTAAAGATTATTGTATGAAGCCGATGACATCCGAGATTGAATTCCATTCAATGTACCGTACATATTGGTACCAGTATCCCCATCGGGAACCGGAAAGACATTTAGAGAATTTATAGCATCAACATGTCGCTTAAAAAAAACAACAGAGGAGCTAAACATTCCCAAAAAAGTATCTGCTGCTGTTAGATTGGAATCCATTATAGGTACACCACAACGAAAATATGCTGGAAGTATAATAAAGGATATGGTATTTTTTAACTTGGATTTCTTCCAATGCTAAGGCGATTTATGAACTGTAAACTGGTTCAACGGCCCATAAACATACACGTAATGAAATTACCGAAAGGCGAAAAATGGCTACATGTGAAGCTCCAAATTGTAAAATTCAGGTACGGACAGGTAATAAAGTCAGCCATTCCAAAAGGCGAACACGAAGGACATGGAGTCCGAATATTCACAAAGCCACCGTTGAAATTGATGGCCAGATGAAAAAAGTCAACATATGCACTCGTTGCTTGAGGACCCAATACAAAACAGCGATGAAAGGTTGAGTATTTAATTAATAAAGCATTGTAGGCTTCTTTATACATCAACCGCTGCGTTGACACTCCTTGCCTTGCCTTACTATTATTAATTCCAATCATTTCTAGTCTTAGCTGCTTGTTTAGTAGCTATATGAATAAGTTCACATATTGAGGTTCACTTGTATGGCTGAATACAGCAAACCCGAAGCAGTTGATTGGGCGAGAGAAAATCTTCGTGGGCAATGGTCCACCCTAATGACCCCTTTTACGCCAGAAGATGAGATAGATGAGGAGGGACTTCGGAGGGATATACGGCATGTGAAATCTTTGGGTACTAAAGGTGCCGGTTGTACCTGGGGTATGGGAGAGTTCTGGACCCTAACCAAAGAGGAAAGGTTGCGAGTCTATGACATTGTGAGCGATGAAGCTGGGAATGGGTGGCCGATCGGAGCCCACGTGTCCCATACCTCTTTAAAAGAAATGCTAGATCTAGCCAGCTATGCAGAACATGTTGGGTTTGATTTATTAATCGTGGCCGCTCCTTATTTTGCTACAAAAACTGAGGACCAGGTGATAGATTGGGTCAGAAAATTAGCTGACAACACAAATTTGGCGATTATGTATTACAACTCCCCACAGTTTGGAACTGTTTTAGATGCAAACGGGTTAGATAGAATTTGCAATATTTCGAATGTAGTAGGAGTAAAAGAAGCTAGTTTCAATCCAGAACTTTCAATTGACACTCACCTAAAAATAGGGAATAAAGCTATCATAAGTACCCCTGATGAATGGATATTCCAGAAAGGAAAAGAACTAGGTTTTGAACAACAAGTTATGTTTGCCAACACCTCTGATTGGAGATTTGACACACCAGATTCCAACTACTACGTACAGTTTATTGACAAAGTGATGGAAGGGGATCTAGATAACGATTTTTATGACACTAACATAAAACCGATTAAAGAGGTTTCAGACAAATGGTGGAAATACACTGTGCAAAAAATGGGAGGGGCTTTGCCTGCCTCCTTATGTAAGTATTGGGGTGAAATTATGGGAATGTCAGGTGGCCACGTCAGAGCACCACTGACGGATCTTACAAATGATGAAAAGGACCAGTTGAAAAATGACATAGCAGCCGCTAAAGGCATTCAGTAAATAGGAACATAGAACAGAAATAGTCATGAATAGTCACGAGGAATACCCGAAATGATTCTTATGGTAAGTGTCCAAGATTTATATGAAGCAAAGCAAGCTCTCAAGGGTGGAGCCGATATAGTCGACGTTAAAAACCTTCAAGAAGCCCTAGTTGGTTCAGCTCATCCGAACGTAGTAAAAGAAATCAGAGACGAAGTTCCAAGTGCCCATCATGCAAGCGTGACTCTGGGAGTGGTGCCTGACCAAATAGGGACAGTTTCTATGGCCGTTTATGCCGCAGGAATCCTTGATGCAACCTCGGTCAAAGTGGGCTTCATGGTGAGGGATTACGAAGTTGCATTAGAAACGTTATTAGCAGCAAAAGAAGCTTTAAAAGGAACGCAAACTAAACTCATCGGTTCACTTTTCGCAGACAACCTACTCCATGACGGTGGCATTGACCCAGACCTGATGGTGAAATTAGCGAAAGAAGGCCAATGTGACGGATTTCTAATAGATACTCTTGTCAAAGACGGTAGAAATTTATTCGATTTTATACCCGAAGAACGTCTCAAAGAAATGGTTTTGGAAGGAAAGGAGTTGGGCATGAGCACGGCTTTATCGGGCCATCTGAAAATGAGTGACCTTGACGAACTTTCAAGGGTTAATCCTGATATAGTAGGGGTCAGGGGAGCTGTGTGCCAAAAGGGCGATCGGGATTCCAGAGTTCATTGGGAATCTGTATCGGAGTTCAAAAAACAACTAGATCTCAGGCAAACCGGTGAAATCAATGTTCACAGTGAACAGGGAGCCCCTTCAGTAAACCAAGAATCGGAGGGATGGATAATAATAGATGGGACCGGAAAGACCTGTGCTGGAATAATAGCAGCTCTTAGTATGCAAATAGGTGAGGATTCTTCATCGTTTGTCGAAGTGATTATCCCTGATGTATTAAACACATATGACCTAATAGTCTGGGCAGAAAAAAATAACCATGACATCGTCACCCAAAGAAAAGATGCAGAAGGCTCTGTAAGAATGCTCATTAAGCCATAATTCTGACGCCATTCAACAATTAGAGATGCACTCGGCAATTAATTTTATCGAGTGTTTTTCTATTATGCTAGGATTAAAGAACTGTTATGGACTCAAATATTTATGAAATAGTTGGATTAATACGGGATATCGCATTCATCATTTGCCTCCTGTTGATTTGCATTTTTTTGTTTTTAACTATTAAAAAAATCAACCGGCTGCTGGAATCGCTTACTAGACACTCTCAAAATGTGGAAAACATCACCGATACCATCGCAGATAGGTTCTCGGGGAGTCTGGGGAGGTTCAGCCGCATTTTAAAATTGTTTAGCTTGATTGGAGGATTTTCCAGAAAAAAACACCGAAAAGGAGACAATTAATGGCTAAAGACAATGGTGGCGGCTTTTCCACTGGACTTATTCTGGGGGCAATTATAGGAACCGTTGCTGGAATACTGATGGCTCCTAAACCTGGGGCTGAAACCCGTTCTGAACTTTTAGAGAAAAGTGATTATTGGCGAGAAAAGGCTGAAAAATTTTCAGACATAATAGTTGAAAGACTAGGTCCGACCCTTGAAACAGTTCGAGATAATGTACCCCCAACGATAGAAAATATAAAAGCCCGAATCGACCCTTTGATAGAGCAGGTGAATTCAAGGTTTGTAGGCCCAGACGCCAGCGCACCTGAGAAACATCAAACAGAGAGAGAGAGAACTAACGACAATTCAGAAAAATCCTTGTAACCTAAGAGCTACATCTCACTTTTGGGGTAAGAGCCGAAGATTTTTAACATGGACACTTTTTTTTGAAGCGACTCCAGTGCCTGTTTTATTTTAGGCGTTTTTCTATGCCCGTCGATATCTACCAGAAAAATATAACGGCCCAAACGTCTTTTATTAGGTCTTGACTCAATCTTTGCAAGATTGATATTTCTAGCTGCAAATTCTGCCAGAGACTCGCTAAGTATACCCGGTCCATCTCCATCAAATTCGAAGCAAAGAGAAGTTTTATCGTTTGAAGTTATTTCGTGATCTTCATGAGAGAGAATAACAAATCGTGTTTCATTGTAGGGGTTGTCTTCCACATTTTTTTTCAGAATTGTGGCTCCATACAAATTGGCGGATCTTTCGCTCGATATGGCGGCTGAATTCGGAGTTGAATCTAACATTTCCTCAACAGCCTTGGCATTGCTTAATGAAGCCATCAGGGTGGCTCTCGGTATATTATTCAGAAGAAATTGCCTGCATTGACCCAATGATTGCGGATGAGAAAATACCGTAGTAATACTTTCAAGGTCGATTTCCTTCTGAGCCATCAAATAATGGTTTATTGGAACAATGACTTCACCACAAATCGATAATGTTGAATCATGAATGAGTAAATCGAGTGTGAAAGTCACTCCCCCCTCAATACTGTTTTCTATCGGAACAACTCCTTGACAGGATTCTCCTTCTTCCACTGATTTTGCAACAGCAGGGATTGATTCAACTGGCAAAAGTTCATCCACATCGTTCCAATGTTTAGCTGCTTGCTCACTGTAAGTTCCGGGAGGACCAAGATAAGCGATTTTACGAATAGTTTTATTCACAAATCCTCCACAAGCATGGGTGCGACAAAACTTTGAATTTTTTCGGTTATAAGCTCTGTCACATCAACGACGATATTAATCCCTAGAAGTTTAAGCAGGTTCGCATTGTCTGGATTAGCACTTATCGCGATAATTCCGTCTACTTCAAAATGGTGCTTGGCTATTTGACATGCAAGCATATTGTCTTCATCAGAACTTAGGGTTGATATGAAAAGATCAGCTCTTTTTGTTCCGGCGGTATCTTGAGTATCGATCCTAGTGCCATCGCCTAGAACCACTACTGAACCCAGTAAGTTGTCTGCAAATTTCTGCTTCTCAGCAATTTTCTCTATCAGTGTTACTTCGGCACCAGAGGCCATCAACCATTCCGATACTTTAATGCCAATAGGACCACACCCTACAATGATTGCGTACAAGATATACCTCTCATTAATCCAATCCGCCCTTAATAGTTTCCATGAGCAAGCCATCAGGATTAATAACTTTAATTCCAAGGTTCTCATACATTGGCGAAAGGTTGGAATCGTTAACTAAGCACATCACTACTGGTATTCGCATGACATGACGTGCTAATTGACCACTCATTAAATTGACAGATGCTTTCGCAGTTACCGCTATCAGAAAGTCTACATCCTGTACTCCGGCCTGTCTCAATGATATTTCTTGGGTTCCGTCCCCAATCGCAGTCACAACTCTAGAGCTTTCTAGCAAGTGGGACGGCAGTGCTGAAAATGCTTCCGGGTCCTTATCAAGGACAATTACTATATTCCCGGAGGATGATAATTCAATTGTTATTTGGGTACCTAATGAACCGCAACCAATGACAGCAATCCTTTTCAATCTTTGTACACCAGAATTTGAGTTCCCGTCCGAATTTCGAATCATTTATTTCCTAAAGCCTGCTTACCCAAATTTGCACACATAATTACATCACATTTTGCATTGTCGGTAACATATTCACAAATATTGTCATATAAATTATTAGACTTCTGTTTCTTATGTGCTAAAACTATAAGTTTTGCTTGAATATTCTCTGACTGGCTAATGATTGCGCTCCCCGAGAATCTAGCTTGGAGAATTTCCCCTTTGGATTTGACTTTAAATTTACTTGTTATCTTTTCGATTTGGAAAAGAGCCTTTTCCCCTTTTTCGGTGTCCTCGGGTATTTCCATATCGATCGGGTAGTTCCTGTCGACTTCTATCACGTAAAGTAAATTTATCGGGAGTTTCGTTTGTTTGGCCAAGCGTGAAGCAGTGGTTGCTACATACTCATCACTAGTAGAGCCTGTTATTATTGCGAGGATCATATAGCCGTCTCTTCAATAAGAATTTCAACTTTACAAAAAACTTAAATCTGTCCTTCCAAATCATCTGATGAATCATCCAAGGTTTCAAGATCACTATCCAAAGCCGCAACAATTACAAAATCCCCTGTCCCGACTTTAGAACTCACAGGCGGATTCAAGGTGACTTTCCTCCCTTTGCATAGAGCGACGGCAGTTATCCCATAACTGTCACGGCTATTGGTAAATCCTATTTCTTCAAGTGTTGTGCCCGCCAATTTTTCTGGAACTCTATACCTGCTAACCCCGTAGTTATTCGTTATTTCTAAGTATTCTTCAACACTAGCATTAAACAGGCTATGGGCGAGTCTAGTCCCCATCTCTTCCTCGGGCTGAATAACCCTGTCGACTCCTATCCTCCTGAGAGTACTCGCATGTAATGAATCTCGAGCTCGAGCCACAATTGTTTTTACTCCAATGGTCTTCAGTAGAACGCATGCCATGACACTATCTGCTATGTTAGTCTCGATAGTGATTATAGCTACATCATAATCCTGAATTCCTAGATCTCTCAGTGCACTCTCATTGGTACATTCTGCAGATACAGCGTAGGTGCACTGCCCTAGCACCGACTGAACCCTGGCCTCATCTTTATCAATAGCCAAAACATCGTGGCCAAGGTTATATAGGGTACGAGTTGTACTAACTCCAAATCTGCCAAGACCTATAACTGCAACTTGTTTGTTAGCCATAAAAAAATTACCTTCGGCGTACCTTTTATACGCTAGCCAATTGTAACTGGTTCTGTAGCATACCGATATGGGCTCGCTTCCCTATTAGGAACCATTCTGAGCCCTACTATAATAGGTCCTACCCGACCGATGAACATAGTAATTGCAACTATCATATGTCCTAAACCATTTAGCTCACCAGTAGCGCCAGTACTAAGGCCAACTGTACCGAAAGCTGAAACTGATTCGAATGCTAAATCCCGAATGAGCACATGGCTGTTAGTAAGCGCAAGACATAAAGTACATAAGAATATAAAAGCCAAGCAAATTAATGTCACAGCGTAGGATCTTCGAACTGTGACGGGAGATATTTCTCTACCAAATGCTGTCACATGCGCTCTTTCTCTGATTATGGCTACAATGCTGAGAACGATAATAAAAAAGGTTGTTACCTTAATACCGCCGGCGACTGATCCGGTAGCACCGCCGATAAACATCAGAAGAGACATAAACACATCCGTTGCAGGCCTAGCATACCCATAATCTATTGTTGAAAATCCAGCTGTACGACCGCTCACACCCTCAAAAATGGATACACCAATTTGAGCACTTAATGGCAAATCTCCTATTGTTTTGGGATTGTTACTTTCAGCAAAAAGGAAGAATAAAGTCCCAGTAATTATTAATACTATCGTTGTTGATAATACTATTTTGCTCACTAAAGAAAATTTTCTGATAGAGTCTTTAGAGACTAAGTCAACGACTACCCAAAAACTTAAAGATCCCAGAATTATCAGCCATCCTATGATGCTCAAAACAACAAAATCTTCCCTGAATGCGTGCAAGCCATCAGAGTGGTTCAAAATAACAAACCCTGCATTATTGAATCCCGAAACCGAATGAAACAAGGCTTGCCAGGCGGCCTCACCTGGGGATTCCGAAAACAGGAACCTTGCGAACAAAGCCAAAAAACCTATAACTTGAATTGATATTGCAGCTGCAACTATCGTAACGCTTAATCTCTGGATCCCTCCCATATTTTCGCTTCCCAGACTTTCCCTAATTAGCAACCTCTGAGCCATTGAAACTCTCTGACCGAGAACAGCCAATAGAAAAGCGGCTAGAGTCATAAATCCTAGCCCTCCCACAAACATAAGAAGCAAAATAATAACCTGACCATTTGAAGTCCAATACGTGGCGGTATCTACTACTATCAAGCCAGTAACTGTCACAGCAGAGGTGGCAGTAAATATTGATAAAATTGGATCTCCCCACCCTTGTTCATGATGAGCAAATGGAGCCGACAGCAAAAAGGCCCCCACTAATATCAAAGCCAAAAATACCCCGACCAATATAAGAGGAGAAGAAAAAGTACGGGCATTTATTCTCCTCTCATTTACATTAAAAGTGATAGGAGCTATTTCTGATCGCCGAGGTTTTGTTATAAAAATATCGCCAAGGCGTTTATTGAACCTAGTATCCATTTTGTGATTCTATGTCAGATAAGCCGTGAATAATTATAAAAGAGCTTTGATAATCTGCTAATAGTTTATATTTCAAAGTAGTCGCCAATTATACCAGTCAATTAAAACAAGGCTTTTAAAAGGATTATATATTCCTAAAATGAAGAGAAAGTAGTTCAGCTTTGGCTGGTCCAGCCCTAAAAACACCGATACCCTTAAGAGACAACTTCAAACAACTGGAAATATCGGGAGCCAAGAATAATTGAGAGCACCAAAAGGCTTTCATCTACCACACCCTGACATTCACCTGCCTCACCTAACTTCACCTCACGGATTCCTACCACACGTATTAGACCAATACATTCATTCCCGCTGGAACCACTATTTTTTACAGTGCTGCCTTGCCACAATAGCACTGATACTAATATTAATTATTGGAGATACTTTAAAAACCGCAATAATTGTCGGAATTGCATCCTCTACGTTTACGATATTTGTAGTTCCAAACAGTGTGGCTGCAACGCCTCGCAAAGTGATTGGAGGACACCTCTTAGCAGCCTTTACAGGAACCCTAATCGCCCTGATCCTTCAATCCCCACCTTTGATCCAAGTGATAGTAGAAAACCGTTATTTACTGGATGCGGCCGCAGCGCTATCAGTTGGGGTTGGAATATTTTTGATGGTTGTTACCAACACTGAACACCCGCCGGCCGCAGGAACCTCCCTAGGATTAGTCATCCAGTGCTGTGACCCAAATATAGGGGTTGATTGGCCCTCCATAATATTCATAATGATTAGTGCCACCTTACTTTCTGGAGTGAGAATCGCCCTCCGTGATAAAATGGTGAATCTCCTTTAATAAACCATCTTGGGAGATCTCTTTATCCATATAAATATGTCTGTGTTGCAAAACTTACGCTTCGCAAAGCAGTTTGTGCGATGGCAGCCATTTAATATCAGAACATGGGTGTCTGACAGGATAGGTGCTCTAGATATATGAATTCCAACCTAGAATATTCTATTACTCGAATACACAATTCTAAGACAAAACTAGTCATGTCTGTCTCTGGAGTAGGCTCCCAATCCATTAATTGGTTGTTGAGTATTCCTGGCGCATCAAAAACTTTGCTCGAAGCAACAATTCCATATTCCAATGAATCTCTCAATCGCTACATTGGAGAAGTCCCCAGCCAATACGTGTCTAAAACAACCGCGTTGTCGATGGCAAAGGCTGCATATATTCAAGGAACTCAATATGGCAATAACGAGATGGACATTATTGGAGTTTCATGTACGGGGGCAATATCGACAAATCGAAAAAGAAGCGGTGAAAATCAGGCGTTTATTGGATTATGGGGCTCTAGGTTAAAGTATGTGGCTCACCTAATTCTCAAAAAAGAAACAAGAAGCAGGGTTGAAGAGGAAGAACTTGTGAGTACACTAATCGTTCAGTCCATAGAAGAGAAACTACTAGGTACCAGCGAAATAAGCTTGGAATTAAATGAGTCGGAATCTGTTTCTATAGATGAGATGGAATACTCTTCCGATCTTGATTCCTTAGTGAATGGGCATATTAGTTCTATAACTTCCGCTGGGCCTGATTTAGTGGGATTAGATAAAAATTTCGAAGGTGGAATATTATCCGGGTCGTTTAATCCAATACACCGAGGGCACATAGAGCTATCAAAACTCGCATCTGATATTTTAGAAGCTCCCGTAGCCTTCGAAATGTCTATCACTAATGTGGATAAGCCCCCACTTCGATCGGAGGAGATAAAAAAGAGGGTATCTCAATTTGAAAAGTCAGAAACGGTGATTCTAACTTGTGCTCCATTGTTTGCCGAAAAATCCAGTATATTCCCAAATTCGACTTTTATTATAGGTAACGATACTGCCCTACGATTGGTGGACCCCAAATATTATGCCAATAATGTTCAAAATATGTACACATCCTTGCAGAAGATAAAGGATGCCAAATGCAATTTTTTGGTGGCAGGGCGTCTCCAAAATAGTGAATTTAAAACTATATTTGACATGGCGATCCCTGAAGCATTTATTTCCATGTTTAAAGCAATCCCCGAATCACAATTCAGAATGGATTTATCTTCAACAGAACTTCGCAATAACAGAACTAGGTTATAAGGAAATGAGCTACAAAGATCTGAGAGAATTCATCAGTTTTTTAGATTCTAAAAATCAAGTTCAATATATTGACGCCCATGTGAGCCGGGATTTAGAAATAAGTGAAGTAACTGATAGGGCAGTTAAATCCGGAGGCCCTGTTCTGTACTTCCGTAATGTGGAAGGATTCACGGTCCCTGTTGTAACAAACCTATTTGGTACACATCAACGAATGGCTTGGGCTTTGGGTGTCGAAAATACTGACGATTTAACTCAAAAAGTACGTGATATTCTCGGAATCGTGAAAACACCTCCCGATTCATTGTTAGGCAAACTAAAAACCCTCAAAGACATGGCAAGCCTGGCTC
>Ga0209501_10000208_pt1 | contig 75130 bp, 76 predicted proteins | sample ArcticOcean_MG_C_4_FD_187434 | JGI IMG/M metagenome (GOLD analysis project Ga0209501, IMG submission 187434) | Marine microbial communities from western Arctic Ocean - ArcticOcean_MG_CB4_134 (SPAdes) (version 2) | ecosystem: Environmental > Aquatic > Marine > Oceanic | place: Arctic Ocean...
ATCAGAGTTTGGAAATTTAATAGTAGCATCTAAATCTACATCTTTTCTAGAATTGATAGTAGATACTTTTGGTATAACTAATACGTCATCAAATCCTAATTTTTTTTCGTTATTATTTAACATAAATAGCTCAAAAAAGGCATGAAATATTAAAACTAAAACAGAATTGAAACTATACCATATTATTTAAAAAATGTATCAAATTAATAAATTATTTTGGTGATTTACTAATCCTACGCCAATTTTTAACAACTCCAGCTTGTTTTTTATTCTGGGGAGAGGGTAAAGCTGAATTTAATAGTTTTTTTCTTAAGTTTGCTATTTTTTCCAACGCGTAACTTCCTGTCATACCTTGCTCCACTAAAAAACAACCAACAATCATTCCTGTTCGCCCTAATCCCCGAAGACAATGTATGTAAACTTTTTCTCCTGATGCAACAGTTTCATTAATAAATAAAATACATTTAGTAATTTCTTCATTCGATGTAATATTTTGATCTTTAATTGGTACTCGTTTGTATTTTACAGCTATGCCGAAAGTTTTAGATTCTTTATTCAATAATTCTTCGTAGGGAAGTAGTTCATCATATTGAGTTAAATCCAAAAAGCTTGTAACACCTGATTCTAGTAGTCTTTTCACTCTCTTTTTATCAGTCGGCCATCCTTGAAAAGGGTGTCGCAAGCATGATAGAAACTGATCAAAGATAGTTCGTAAAACGCGAAATACTCCACTTTTTCTTATTTGATTCCCAGGGTATTCTCCAGCAAGAACTTTTTCTGGAATTACCCAATATGAATATGTAATTGGACCTTGATTCATTAATAATTCATGCTAATTTAAAAATATAGATACTTTATTATACAGTAATAAGTTTGTTTTTTAACCAAATTTAATATAGTATTCTTCTTTTCGGCTATCTTAATCGATCTTACCTATGCCTACCAATAAAGAAAATACGCAACAGCCAAAAGCTTCTTACCATGGATGGAAAGTTGTCTTAGTTTCAGCTATTTTTCAACTTCTTTTTGGCGGTTTATATCACACCGGAATGTCGGCTTATTTTCTTCCAATAAGTCGTACATTCAACTTAACCAAAACCCAAATGTCCCTTGCTTTTACAATTCGAAGCCTTGAAGGAGGCTTAGAAGGTCCAATTGCTGGTTATTTAGTTGATAAATATGGACCAAAAGCGATAATTTTAATAGGTGTTATAAGTGGAGGGATTGGATTTATTCTTATAGGAATAGCTCCCACTTATATGTTTTTTCTTATTACCTTTTTAACATTTTTAACAATTGGCTTTTCGATACCTCATCACGGAATTTCTGCAGCTATCAATGCATGGTTTCGCAAGCGATTAGGAATTGCTATGTCTTGGTCCACAGTAGGTTCAGCCATTGGAAGCTCTGTACTAACCTTTGTTATTGCGCAAATAATATTCTCTTTTAATTGGCGAGTCGCCTGCATATCCTCTGGTATATTGATCCTGATTCTAGGTATTCCATTATCTTTATTTATTAGATTACCTAAACCTCATGAAGCTGATATTGAAGATGAAGAAGATTTATCAAATAATCATGAACCATTAAATCTTCATGATTTTGGAATTAGAGAAGCCTTACAATCTTCTACTTATTGGCTTTTATCTATAGCTATAGGATTAAGACTAACAGCTCAATCAGCAATAATGGTTCACATGGTACCAATTTTAGTTTCAAGAGGTATAGATGAACAAATTGCTGCAGTTTTTCTTGTACCCGCTGCTGCATTTGCACGTATTCCAGCGATATTAATTATGGGTATTATATCTGACAGATGGTCTAGGCCAAAAGTTGCTGGGCTAGCTATGCTTGCAGGAATCTGTTCAACATTAATTATACTTTATGGGCCAAATGGAATTGTAACTGGTATTATTTTTGTTTCCTTTTTTGGTATAGCAATGTCTAGTAATGCAATTGGTTGGTCATTAGTTGGGCAATTTTTTGGCAGGAAAAACTATGGGAGTCTGCGAGGAGGAGTTACTATGATTCAAAGCATCATGTCAGCTGTAAGTCCATTATTAACAGGTTGGTTAGCAGATAAACAAGGAGATTATGTATTGGCGATGCAACTAATGTGTGGAGTATATATTATCTCTACAATATTATTTTGGATTCTAAAACAACCCGTAGTTAAAGAATCATAATAAATTAATTTTCAGATTGGAATTCTTTTAATCCTTCTAATACTAATTCAAAACATTCTTCTTCCATAGCAGTCCAAAAATTCACAAATTGATCATAATCTTCGATTCCTTTTGTGTAATCAGAATTAAATTCAACAGGCACATTAATCTGGTCCCAAGGAATAGAAGATTCACCGGTCAAAACTTCTCTTATGATATCTGTGATGAATGCAAATCGAGAAGATTTTTTAGGAGCAATATTATTATTTAGTTCAAAATCAAATTGATCAAATAACAAAAGTAATCGTGATTCAAATTTATTTATTTCAAATATTTGGATGAACTCCTTATAATAGTCCTTAACACGGTTTTTATCAGGACTTCTTAACCCAAACACTATAATTGCATAACATGATAATAATTCTGAAATTTGTGATAGCAAATTTATACTTAAATTATCCCGCATCACAACCTCTATATTCTCTAGATCAGCTACATTTCGTGCCAGAAAAAAACCTCCGGTTGCAAAAGAAGAAAAGATAGCTGTTTTTTCACTAGATCCTGATAATTCATTACTTATTAACATACAATTAGCAGTATACGAGGCATCTAATAATTCATACAGTCTATTTAATTCTCCATCATTCATGATTCAAAACCCCCATTGAATAAAATTAACATATTGAAAACAATATTTGGTATAATAATTTATATATAATAGATACTTTGCCTAGCATCTTTTATGTTAATCGTTTTACATTAAGTAAACAAATAATAACAGAATAACCCAGCTGGAATTAAGATGATAAATAAATTATCAGACAAAACAAATAAAATATTAAACGATTTTGCTGAAAGCCAATTAAATAACACTAGTGGCTTTATGACGGAATACGATTCAATGAGTTTAGAAGATTGTGTCAACCGTAATGAGCTTTCTTATAAACCTGGATTTTCTGAAGAATATTTTATAGACACATTTAAGCTCTCCATGATAACTGAATCTTTAACTGAACAGTATGCTGAAGCATTTCGATTGGGAGCTGATATGTATAATGCAAATTGGCTGAGAACATATATTAATGGTTTTTGGGTTCCAGATGAGCTAGGACATGCAGATCCGCATAAAAAAATTCTGATGAATTTTGGTTATAGTGAACATGAACTTGATCTAATGTTAAAAGAAGCTGATGAACAAACCAGTTATAAAGAAAACCATGAGGCAGGTTTGATGCCTGTACAACTTACCACTTTTGGTTTATTTCAGGAATGTATAACAGATTATTGGTATGAACTTCAAGCTTCTCTTTTCCCTACGGGTTCAAATGCGAAAAAAATTCTGCAAAAAGTAAAAGGTAGAGAAGCTCTACATACTGTTCAATATAGAGACATGACAGCGCTTCAAATTGAAGACGATCCAGGATTATTGGAACCCTGTCTTTTTACCGTAGCTCATTTTGAAATGCCTGCGAATAAAATCGAATTAGTTTCTCAATATGAAAGTAAAGCTCAACAATGGATTCCTTTAATGGGCGGAAGTGTAGCAAACCTCTTAAAGAAAATTATTATCCAAGTACAACAAATTTCTGATGACCCTGCGCTAATTGCAAGAGTCGTATTTGGTATGAGCAGAGGGAAAGAATTAAGTTATTTAGAAAAATTTCCACGAGCACAATTATTCAGATTAATTAAATCCTTCAGAGGCTGTCATGGTCTAGTTGGGGAAATTATTTTAGAAACACTAGGTATTGGTTCAAAAGTTGCTCCTTTGCCAGGAATTACATCCTTCATAAAGCAAAAACTCAAACTATGGATCACATCAAACATCGATTTACAAAAAGCTTTAACATAACCAAAGGAGTAATATGTATTACGGTTCTATATTTAAATTACAAGTAAAATCTGGCCATGAAGAAGAATTATTAAAAATTTTCAATAATCAAAACCGCCCAAATGGTATGGTTGCATGGTTTGTAATGAATCCAGATGAAAAAGATGAATGGATTGGTGTTGCTGTTTTTGAAAGCCAAGATGCTTATGTTGCTAATGCAAACAGACCTGAACAACATGAGTCATTTTTGAAAATGATGGAACATCTTGAGTCAGAACCTACATGGACTGATGGATCATATATTCTAAGTGAAATTGCTTAACGTTTATTTTTAAATTCATTTATATACGGTTTATATGTTGAGGTATAAGTCATTTCACTTGATGGATCTGGTTTAGAAAAAATTGGTAATTTTTTAATGTAATGTAAAATTCCTGCATGTATTAATATCCTTGGCAATGCTAAAAAGGTACTTAGGGTATATCTAATTCCTAGCCACAATAACGATCTATCACTAAAGTTTTTTGCATCGCCAATGAATCTGCTGGTAAAAAATGGAGTTTCCATATTTTGTAAATTAATACCTAAATCTAAATGATTGGTATTCAAAATGTCGGTAAAATAAAAAGTATATTCCCCCTCCATATTATTCATTGGAGAAACATGAAATAATTTAGCATGTGAACCTATAAAGTATCCATTCTCTTCAATGAGGTTATCTAGAACATATAAATGAGCTTCTCCAAAAGTATTATTTACTTCAACAATGACTTTTTCCAATTTTTTTGTACTTGTATAACAATAATAAAAATTTACTGGATTAAATGTATGTTTAATAAATCTGGGAGTGGTAACAAGTAAAACAGTCGATTTGTCTATATCAATATCTAAATTTGATAACCGAGAGTTTAGTTTCGATTTTATAGAACCAGCGGTTTGTCCAAGATAGTCTTGATCTAAAAAAGAAAAAAACCATCCTTTATTCCATCCAAATAATTTATGCTTACTTATGAATTCAAGCTCATCTAGGTCAAGAGCAAAAAAATAATGACGGAATCTAAATTGATGAATTTTTTTTCGTGTATGCATTAAATGACCGAACATTATTTTAGAATTCATAAGATCCATCAATTTCTGTGACAATATTTACAGCTGACTTAACAGCATCTTCATGAAAACCATACCCAAAATAACTACCACAAAAATATGTGTTATTTACACCATTTAATAATGGTAGTTGCTCTTGAGTACTCATTGACTCTTGAGTATATCTAGGATGTGTATATTTAGTTTTGTAATGTATATATTTCTCAGGAATTTCGATATCAGAATTTAATGTAACTAAATACTTAGTATTGGACTTTAATGATTGAAGCCTATTCATGTTATATGTAACTATAGAACTATCATTATCTCTTTTTAAAAAATTCCATGACCCCCACAATCTATTATTCTGGGGCATAAATTTATCATAACTATGTAGAATGGTATCATTTTCACTATATTCCCATACTGAAAGAAGCTTTTGCTCAAGTTTAGTTGGTTCTTCTAACAAATTAATTGCTTGGTTCGCATGGGTCGCTATAACAACCTTATCATAATCATATTTATTTCCATTATCTAATTCGATTTCTACATGATCTGTAAAACGAACTACTGAATTAACCTTAGAGGATAGATGAGCATTATTACCCAAAAGGTTAATTATTTTTTCAACATAACGTTGTGCCCCACCATCAATTGAATACCAAGTTGGGGGACTTTCTTCAAATAACAAACCATGGTTTTGGAAAAATGTTATATATGCATCGACAGGAAATTGTTTAATATCATGAATTTGTGAAGACCAAATTGCAGAGCCTATAGGTATAAAATAATCATTTAGAACTTGTTGGGGAACTTTAAATTCTGAACAATATTCAAATAAAGTTTTGTTTTTTGTTAAACCTGTCTTTTGGTCCTTAACCATTTTGCGTGAATACTTTCTAATACCTAATAAAAATCGCAAATGAGCTATATTAAATATATTTTTTAGCTGGCCAAATAAACTAAACAACCCACGTCCACCACAATAGGCTAATGATCTTTTTGGGTCATAATAAGCAAAAGACATATCTGACAAAAAATAGGGCACTTTTAAACTATTTAACAGTGCTAAAAATAAAGGATAGTTTTTTGAATTAAATACAATAAACCCAGTATCAATATTAACTGATGATTTGGGATTTTCTTGAACAGAAATAGTATTTGTATGGCCCCCAAAATATTGATTTTGTTCATATAAATATACATCATGTTTCTTATTCAACAAATATGCAGCTGTTAAACCTGCTATACCAGATCCTATAATCGCAATTTTACTCATGCGTTTCCCTCAAACGAAATTTATGGTGAGCTACAAACCAAACATCTCCTGAATTAAACCCGAATAAAGAAGAACATGCTGCTAAAAAGATTCGCCATCTTCGCCAAAGAATTAAGGAATGTTTTTTATCAACACCCTTTTGGAAAATTTTTAAAATCTCTTGCTTATTGCTACGTAGTCTTTTCTCCCATTCATCAAGAGTTCTCTGATAATGGGTTCCATTAATTAACCACGATTGCGTCAATAATAATTCTTCAGAAAAGTTATCAAACAAATCATAGCTAGGCATCAGACCAGAACGGAAAAAATGTTTTGCCATCCAAGACTTTTCGTCTAAGAAAAAATAAGGTGTGTCTTTATGACTGAATACATGAATAAATAAGATCGCATCAGGAGTCATCCAAAGAGAAATACGACGTAAAAGTTCTTGTAGATTATTCATGTGTTCAAACATTTCAATTGAAATAACCCTATCAAATTTTTCTCGTGGATTGAATTCATTAATATCTGACTTTATTGCTACTACATTATTTAATTTTTTTTCTTCAACTTTATTTGTAATATAATTTATTTGTGTCTCAGAATTAGATATACATGTAAATGTTGAATGAGGAAATTGTTGCGCTAAATACAAAGTAACCGAACCCCAACCACACCCTAAATCTAGTACAGATAATCCATCTTTTATTTCACATCTCTCGATATACATATTTAGCATTTTAATCTCTGCATCTTCAAGGTTACTTGTTGATTCATCCCAAAAACAAGAACTATATTTTAAACATGGACCGAGAATCGATTGAAAAAACTCTGATGTCACTTCATAGTGTTGTTGATTTGCAATTTCAGTATCATAGGCTATAGGCCCTTTTGAAATTAATTCGGAAAATACTCTTCGATCCTCTTCTGTAATATTTTTTAATTTGTTATGAGTTCGGCCATTTAATCTATTAATAAAATATCTAACTAACGGGAATGGAATTAAACCTCTATCGAGAAAATATTCATACCACATATCTTTCCTTACTTCGAATATATCAATTGTAAATTATCTAATAAATACGTCTCAAATCCTACTTGGCAGTAACCAAAGTAATATTCCCATATTTTAATTAATCTTTCTGGATAGCCAAGTTCAACAATTTTTTGTTTATTTTGTTGTAGGTTTTGATTCCATGAAAATAATGTTTTGGCATAATGTGTACCAATATTATTCATGTTTTGAAGAGAAAAAGAATTTTGTATAGATGAAGCATGATTAAGTGCTCCTAAAGAAGGTAAATGGCCTCCAGGAAAAACATACTTTTGAATAAAATCGACATTTTTCCTGTAACTTTCATAACGAGAATCAGGCATAGTAATTACTTGAATAGATAATAGACCATTATCGCTCAATAAATTACTACATTGTGTAAAAAAATCAGTTAAACCTTCATGACCAACAGCTTCAAGCATTTCAATTGAAACGATACGATCATATTGCCCTTCTATATTTCGATAGTCTTCTAATTTGACCTCAATACGATTAGTTACTTCATATTTTGCTACAAGATCCTTAACATAATAATACTGCTCTTCAGATATAGTAATAGCAGTAATACTAACATCCATTTCTTGAGCCAATGTTAGTGAAAAAGCTCCCCAGCCACAACCAATTTCAAGAATTCTCTGACCTGGTTGAATATTAGATTGAGCTATAATTTGTTTAATTTTATTTTTTTGAGCTACTTCTAGTGAATCTTCATTATTATTGAAAATACCACAAGAATAAACCATATTTTTATCTAAAAACGTTTGAAAAAAATCATTTCCTAAATCATAGTGTGCAGAAATATTATCTTTAGCTTTCGTAATTGTATTTCTCTTAAATCGATGAGTAATTTTGTCTAATAATGTAAATAACCCCTGAAATTTTGGTTTCAATCTCCCTGTTTGTTGGAAATTTAATACAAACAACTTTAAAAGATTAGCAATATTATCACATTCCCATAAGCCATTAATATACCCTTCACCTAAGGCTATTTCTCCTCGCAGTAATAGGTTTTTTAGAAGTGAATAATCTTTAATATGCAATTCCGTTTGTAAATTGGACTGAGAATCACCAAAGTATTTTTTAGAACCATCGGGAAATAAAACAATCAGATATCCAATGGATATCTGATTTAGGTAATTTGTTATAAATTTTGTGGGATTAATTAACATAATTTCACTATAAATCTTATATTTATAATTATAATAATTATTTGAATTTTATTCCAATATTTTAAGAATCCAATTTTCCACAAGCAAAGTAATTTCTTTGGAAGACTCTCGTAAGCCATGACCATTTCCAGGAAAAATTTTTATTTCTTTTGGTTCTTGGGCATATAAATATATATTTTCAGAAATTTCCGATGGTAAACGGGTATCTGAACCACCATGCAGTAAAAGCAAAGATCGAGGTGCAATATTAGCAACTGTGGTGGTTCCATATCCTTGACTTGATAGAGCTACTACTCCAATAACTAAATCAGAAAATTCTGCAGCTGTTATCACCACAGCCCCGCCAAATGAATGTCCTACTAATACAACTGAAGAATGACCTAAAGTTTTTAAAAAAGATAATGTAGATAAAATATCTAATACGCATTCGCTTAAAACATTTGGCTCACGATAATCAACTCGTATCGATCTAATAGTATTCTTTATTGATTCTGATATTGTTCTATACATACCATTTGCTGGCCCTTCAAACCCCCCACCTGCTCCACCCACCCATATAATAGCTTTATCTGTTTGAAGTTCTTCAGATTGATGTACAATGGTTTTTATGTTTCCTCTAGACGTCTTTAACAATAAACCATGGCCTAACTCAGAATCAGGTATATTCCATGAATAATAATCTAATATTTGAATTGATAAATTATCTTCCAAGGTACTACTATTATTTATACTATTTAAAATTATTCTATTACAGATATCATTTAAAAAACAATTTAAAGGAGAATTAATGAAGATTGCAATTTTTGGCATTGGGTCAATAGGAGGATATATAGCAGGTCGATTAACCAAGGCTGGAGAAGAAGTTTCTCTTATATCACGAGGAGAAACACTCAACGCTATACGAAACTCAGGACTAACAATTCACAATGAAGAGGCAAATTATACAGTAAATCCAAAACACATCACTGACATCCCAAAAGAAATTGGTATAGTAGACGCAATAATCATTTGTGTTAAAGCTGATGCAGTACAAATTGCAAGCGAAATGATTAAACCATTGGTAGGTGAAAATACTATCATATTACAAACACAAAATGGCCTCACTGCATCCCAGACTATTGGACAAATTCTCGGACAAGAAAAAGTACTTGAAGGGATTTGTAATTTTGGGGCACAAGTAATAAATCCTGGTATTGTTCGAGGTATGGCAAATAATCCAATGCTTACTATCGCAGAAACAAATAATAAAAAAACAGAACGCCTACTTTTACTACAATCCACATTAAAAAATGCAGGATTTAATGCAGTAATACCAGAAAGTTTTCAAGTTGCACAATGGTCAAAGCTTATGGCTGTATCTGCATTAGGATCTATTGGTGCAATTACTCGTAGTAATTCACCAATATGGAGACAAATACCAAGTGTTGTTGAAATGTGGATAAAAAATATGGAGGAAACTCGTGATGTTGCAAAAAGTCTAAATATAGACGTGCCTTACAAAGATATACAAGATAGAATTGATAATTTACACCAAGGTGTTGGCAGTACATCAATGCATAGAGATATTGCAGATGGGAAACCTTCAGAAATTGAACATCAAATAGGATCTATAGTTAGAATCGCAAAAGAAAATAATGTATCAATACCAGTTAACACCTTTATATATAACGCCTTATTACCACTAGAAAAATTGGCACGAGGTGAAATCTCTGGATAATGCTTGAAGTATATATTTCGCTATTTGTATTATTATATTGGGCGATTTTTAAAGAGGGGGATTCTGGTTCAAATAACTACGGCGATCCTGTTAAATAAAAACACACAAATTTAAAGGTCTTAGAATATAAACTCTCTAAGGCCTTTACTAATAAAAGCTAACACTATCAAAGCTATAGCAAGACTCCAAAATTTGGGTTGTAGCCTCCAAGCAATTTCTCTTGAAGTTTCACGAGTTGACTGCGTTCCTATCAAAATCCCCAAAATACTTCCTGAAATAGCTCCAGCAATAATTCCATATTGGAAAAAATTAGTAATATCTAAATTAAATACCCATGCCCAAGAAGTCAAAACGCCCACCGATAAAGGCATATGACTCAATAAAGAACCTAATACTGCAAACACTAAGTATAAATATTTATATTGTCGCGGATAACTATGCATCAACTTTCCTCAGGTTTTGTTTAAATAATTCCATTATATTATAGTAGTTTAAAGTGAATCTATGCACTGTTTTCTGGCAAGGTTTGATTTACATATTACTAGGTAATTTTTTCTTCACCCTGATTTTGGATAGTTTCAAAAATTGGAGGTATAATATAACCATGAAAAGAGGTTCCTACAAAAAAATACGAAAAGTAACTATTGTCATGTCGCTCATAATGGTAAAAAATGTCTAACAATAACATATTAACTATAGAAAATGTATCAAAATCATTTGATGGTATTCAAGCTGTAAATAACTGTACTTTTGAAATATACGAGGGATCAATCACTGGCCTAATAGGACCAAATGGTGCTGGTAAAACAACAGTATTTAACCTTATTACAGGATTTTTAGCACCTGATAAAGGTCACGTATATTTTCAAAAACAAAAAATCGATAAAACCCCAACTCATAAAATCTTCAAAAAGGGACTTGTAAGAACTTTTCAAATACCGCGAGAATTAAAAAAGATGACTGTATTGGAAAACTTATTAGTTGTCCCAAAAGATCAAATAGGAGAACATATTTGGTCGCCATTGATATCATCCAAGAAAATCAATGAACAAGAAGAAATTAATATTAAAAAAGCAAAAGATGTTTTGAATTTTATACGCCTTGATCATCTTACAAATGAATATGCAGGAAATCTTTCTACTGGGCAGAAAAAACTACTAGAACTGGCAAGGACTTTAATGTCTGACCCAAGTTTAGTTTTACTAGACGAACCTGTTGCTGGAGTGAATCCAACTCTAGTAAATGATCTTATGGATAATATTAAAAGAAGCAACGTCGAATTCGGGATCACATTTCTTATTATTGAACACAATATGAATTTTATTATGAATTTATGTAATCCAATACTAGTATTAAGTAATGGTGCAAAAATTTCTGAAGGTACCTCAGCAGAAATTAGATCAGATCAAACCGTTATTGATGCCTATCTAGGAGGGTAAATGGCATTATTAAATGTAAATAATATAAATGCAGGGTATGGAGAAACTGAAATTCTTCATACAGTTTCTATCGAAGTAGACCAAGGAAGTTTAGTCGCTATAATTGGCCCAAATGGATCTGGGAAATCTACATTACTTAAAGTAATTGTAGGTTTATTGGAGGCAAAAAATGGAAAAATTTTATTTGAATCTCGAGATATTACTAATTCCCCACCACGAAAGATTGTTGAATCTGGTATCTCCTATGTGCCGCAAGCTGATAATGTTTTCACAAGTATGACAATTAAAGAAAATCTTGAAATACCATCTCTCGTTCTTAAATTCAATTTTAAAGAGCGATTAGAAGAAATCCTGGAATTATTTCCAATACTAGAAACAAAAATGAATACTAAGGCAGGAACTTTATCAGGTGGACAAAGACAAACACTCGCATTTGCTAAAGCTTTAATATCCAAACCATCATTAATGATATTAGACGAGCCTTCTGCAGGTTTATCACCAATTATGGCCGATTCTACATTTGAAACAATAGAATCAATAAATAAAACTGGCGTGACTATCTTAATAGTTGAACAAAATGCAAAAAAAATTCTCTCGATAGCTGATAGGGGTTATGTTTTAGCTACAGGCGAAAATAAATTAGATGACACAGGTTTAAACTTATTAACTAATCCAGATATTGGAATGTTATATTTAGGAGGTTCAAACTCATGAATATAAAAAATATCGATTATTTTTGGGTAATTTTTTTAATTGCCATATCAGCTTTAATAATTTTTGCTCAACCTAGTTTATTAATCAATGGCCTACTTTTAGGATTTATTTATTCTTTGGGGGCAATAGGTTTAACTTTGGTATTTGGCATATTGAGATTTGGCAATTTTGCACAAGGCGACTTAATGACACTAGGAGGATATATCTCACTTACTATAGTCACTGTGATTTTTGCAGGTATAGGGTTCACTGGATCAGCGATCGGCCCATTTACCTTTGGACTCCCGATAATAGCTGCTATTCCTTTAACGATGTTATTAACATCTATTATCGTTGTAGTTTTAGATCAGTTGATTTATAAAAGACTTAGATCTCGTCAAGCAAGTACCATGCTTATCAGTATCGCATCTTTGGGCGTGGCAATAATGATTAGAGGATTAGTGCAGTTTTTATGGGGAAATGAACCTGCACATTTTCCAAGAGAATCAAAACAATTTTATATGCTTCCTCTAGATATACGAATCCCTCCAGACAATATAATCCTTGGTCTTGTAGCAGTTTTAATGACACTTGGTGTGTATTTATTCCTTAAATATAATAAATATGGGAAATTTATGAGAGCTACTGCAAATAACCCTGACCTCAGCCTGTCGACAGGAATAAATACAAGTGTAGTAATTATATGGACATGGGTTATTAGTGGCAGCCTTGCTGCTGCTGGGGGTACTATACTTGCAGTTTCACAAGCACAAATACTTCCAATGACAGGGTGGAAAATTTTACTCCCTATTTTTGCAAGTGTCATATTAGGAGGAATCGGGAAACCTATTGGTGCACTTGTTGGAGCTATAATCATTGGTGTTTCTATGGAAGCATCAACTGCTTGGATTAATCCCACATATAAACCTGCTGTAGCTTTCACAATAATGATTGCTATGTTGCTTGTTAAACCCAACGGATTATTTGGAGAAAAAGACTAATGGATTTAGGTGGAGTATTAATTTATATTTCAGGATTTATTATCATGGCGAGCATCTATGGTATATTTTCTATCGGCCTTAATATCCACTGGGGCTTTACAGGTCTTTTTAATATTGGAATTGCAGGCTTTTTTGCAATAGGTGCGTATTCTTCAGCCCTCATTACAATTGAGCCACCTGACCCAAAACTATTCGAAGACTATATATTTGGGGGTAATTTACCCGAAGTATTAGGATTTTTTAACCTTGGAATAGATATGTGGTTCTTTGTTGCCTTAATATTTGCTGGTCTTGTGTGTGCTATTATTGCTGCTCCAATTGCTTTAATCACCTTGCGATTAAGAGAAGATTATTTAGGAATGGCAGCCTTGGGTATAGCGGAAGCAATTCGTTTAATATTTTTAAATGAAGCATGGTTGGCTAACGGTGGACGTGGTATGTATGGTATACCAAAATTTCTTGGTGGTATGGTTTCTCCAAGGTATTACGATGTACTATATGCTCTAATAGCAGTATTAATTTTACTAGTTATCTATTTACTTGTTCAAAGAATAATTACATCACCTTGGGGTAGGGTATTAAAATCAATTCGAGAAGATGAGATTGCTGCAACATCTCTTGGGAAAAATGTTTTTTCATTTAAAGTACAATCATTTATCCTTGGCGCCTTTATCATGGGTATCGGAGGAGCAGTTTTTGCGCATGGATTTCGCTTCTTAGATCCTTTTACTTTTAGACCTTTACTCTCAACGTTCATAATATGGACGATGTTAATGGTTGGTGGAAGTGGAAATAATAGAGGAGCTATTGCTGGTGCATTTATAGTTTGGGGCGTTTGGTCAACAACACAATTCTTGCCAGGATTTCTTTCCAGCCCAGATCTACGTTATTTTATGGTAGGTTTATTAATAGTTGTAATGCTCCTTTTTAAACCTAGCGGAATTATTCCTGAGACAATAAATGGAGGAAATCAAGGACAAAAAAAAGAGGCCTAAAAAGGCCTCTTTTTATTTTATCTCTATCGCAATTATGGAGCTTCAAATCTATTTGTAGATTCTATCTTTCCACCTTTGACAGACCAGATTTCGATTGAATTCAAAACGTCACCATTGTCATCAATTTCTTGAGAACCAGCAACTCCTTCAAAGTCGATATCTTCACCGTCTCTAATCATTTGAATAGCAGTTTCCATGTCTCCAGGACCAACTTTAGTTCCAGGAGCATTTGATACATCTCTCATTGCTGCTGCAACACCTGCACCATCACAATCAGCATCGTCTCCACCATCAATTAGACATTTTTCTGTTGCTAGAGCAATCATAACAAATGCATCGAAAGTTTCACCAAGGAATGGATCAGAAGGGATTTCTCCAAATCGAGCTGCGTATAGCTCTTCAAAAGTATCTTTAGCTTCACTTGGTGGTGCACCAGGTGCTGTACCATACATACCTTCAAAATTGTTAGCACCAAGACTATCTAACATATCTTGACTCTTTGTACCATCAACAAACATAAAGGTGTCTGCAAATGAACCTTCAAGTGCCTCTCTAATATATACTTGAGCGCTACCTGGATAACTCATAGCAATTAATGCGTCAACTCCGCCTTCTGTTGCTTTGGCTACTTCACTCATATAAGTTGAAAGTTCTCCCTCATGAGGAACAGCCTGAACAATACCACTAAAATTAGCAGTAAAGATGTTAGCTAGTCCTTCACCATAAGGATTATTTACATAAAGTATTCCAACTTTCTTGTATCCAAGCTCCTCAGCAAGTTTGCCTAATACAGAACCTTGAGCTGCATCAGATACAGTACTTCTAAATAACAAATCATTATCATCAATAACAGAAATTGAAGGTGCTGTTGAAGCTGGAGATACTAAAACTGTTCCTCCAGGTATAGTCACTGATTCAGCAACTGCTGTTGTAACACCACTTGATAAAGATCCTACTATTCCAGAAATGCCTTTAGCCTGTAGGGCTCTAGCAGCATCACCTGCGACTTTAGCATCTGTTCCTGAGTCTTTATGAACAGCTACCACATTCATGCCAGCTTCATTTAGAACAGTCACTGCCAATTCTGCACCATTTCGCATAGGTTTGCCATATACACCTAAATCACCAGTGTAATCTAGTAAGGTTCCTATTTCTAACGGTTCAGCATCTTCTTCTTCATCCAAAGATGGCAAATAATCACAAGCCACCATTGAAACACCTATCAAAGCTGTAACTAATATAAACGAAACATAAGAAGAAAATTTAATCATATGCTCCTCCTTAAACAAATACAGATTTTAAACCCAAAATAGATTTAACACCGTATTAAATAATGATAATATTATTACATATAATTCAAAAACTAGGCAAGTATAAACTCAGTATGATGAATATCGTATATATTTCCATTTCTTGTACAATATGTTTCCAATAAAAATAAACGTAATTGATTTCATTTTATTGTTGATGACACTATTATCATGAAGTATAGTACGGATATCAATTGAAAAGTGATTTAGGAGCCATAATGTCAAATACTTTCAAAGCCTTACGGGCAGAGCTTGAATCTGAAGAATTAACAATAAAAATTACAGAACTCCAACAGGAAGATTTGCCTGAGGGAGATACAATAATAGAAGTTCATTTTTCTTCTCTAAATTATAAAGATGGTATGGCTTTGAATGGGAATAAAGCTAAAATTATGAGAAATATTCCCATGTCCCCAGGTATTGATTTAGCTGGCATAATACAATCAACTTCTAGTGGTAAATTTAAACAAGGCGATGAAGTAATCGTTACAGGTTGGGGGCTTGGTGAAACGCATTCAGGTGGATATTCACAATTAGTTCGAGTAAATAGTGAGTGGCTTATTAAAAAGCCTGATAATATTTCATTAAAACATACTATGTCTGCTGGAACAGCTGGTTTGACTGCCATGTTATCAATCATGAGCTTGGAAGATTCAGGAATTTCTAATACTAGCGGAGATATTGTAGTAACTGGTGCTTCTGGTGGAGTTGGGAATATATCAATAATGATCCTAAACAAATTAGGTTACTCAGTCACAGCTGTAACAGGTAGAATGGAATTAGAAAATTACCTGAAAAATATTGGGGCTAGTAATGTAATGTCCAGAGATGATTTATTAGCTATGAATAGACCTCTGAATTCTGGGAAATGGGCAGGAGCAATTGATACTTCAGGGGGTATCATACTTGCAAATGTTTTATCAGCAATAAATTACGATGGAGCAGTCGCCTGTTGTGGAAATGCTGCAGGAAATGATCTACCAACAACTGTTTTACCTTTCATATTGCGTAAAGTAAAACTTATAGGAATAGATTCTGTATATTGTCCTCAATCTATAAGAATTAAAGCTTGGGAAAAATTAGGAGAATTAATAAATGCAGAAGACTTCGAAAAGGTAACAGAAGAAATTAATTTAGTTAATATAAATGAATCAGCGCAAAAAATTCTTGCTGGCCAAATTCAAGGCAGAGTCGTCGTTAATATTAAAGATATTTAAGAAACCTAATTTATAAAGGAAATATTATGAATAACGAATGGGGACAAATATATAAATCATTAGGTGCTACACCAATAATCAACGCTATCGGTAGTGTTACTATGCTTGGAGGTTCTACTCCTGTTAAAGAAGTCAAAGAGGCAATGGAATTAGCAGATTCCGCCTATATACCATTAATGGAACTAGAAGAAAAAGCAGGATCTGTAATAGCTGATCTATTAAATGTCCCTGCCACATACATAACATCTGGAGCGGGCTCTGCTCTTACTTTAGCAACTGCTGCTTTAATGGCAGGTGATAATGATGATTATATACAACAATTACCTGACACCACCGGTATGAAAAACCAAATTTTAATACAAAAGAGACAACATTATTGGTATGATCGATGCCTTGAACTTGCAGGTGCTAAATTAGTTGACTTTGGATCAGCAGAAAAGACAACAAAAGACGATCTAGAAAGAGCAATTAATGAAAACACACTAGCCGTCCACTATTATGCTGTTGAGCAGAGCATTGATCCTCAAGCCCTCACATTAGAAGATACTTTAGAGGTGGCCAAAAAACATAATATACCTGTTATGGTTGATGCAGCTGGTCAAATTTATCCTTTAGAAAATTTAGGAAAATATGTGAGAATGGGAGCTGATTTTCAATGCATTGCTGCAAAATATATAGGTGCTCCACAATCTACCGGATTAGCATTAGGTACTAAAGATATGATTTATAAACTTTCACTACAATCTTTTGTAGGTTACGAAGGTAGAAGGATTCGTGGTGTTGGTAGGCCTCAAAAAGTCGATAGACAAGAAATGATTGGTGTTGTAGCTGCAGTTAAAAGATGGATGAGTCTTAATCATGAAGACAGATTATCAAAATCAGAAACAATGACTATGTCCATTATTAATGGAATTAAAAATATACCTTCAATCGATGTTTCAATTATCGACAATGTAATAGGTCATATGCCATTTGGGCTAAGAATTAAAATAAATAGTTCGGCAAATTTTAACGCTCAAGATTTGGTTAATATGCTAAAAGCAGGAGACCCTCCGATTTGGACTAGAGTATCTGTTGCAGGTAACCAAGACGATTTTATAGACATCCATATGTTTGGTCTAAATGATGGTGAAGATATAATAGTTTCTGATCGTATAAATTCTGCCATATCAGATAGAAATTAATTAAAGTATAAAAGAAAAACAATATGAATATTCCAAAATTTGGACTTAATCGTCATAACACAAGTTCAGTTTCCGCATTTACTGCTGATGTTATCCGTGCAGAAAAAATAGGGTGGGATTGTGCTTTCCTTCCAGATTCTCCTTTAAGATTACGAGACAACTATGTTCTTTTGTCAGGAGCAGCACAAGCAACTAAAACAATTACAATTGGCCCATTATTAACTAATCCTATTACTAGGCATCCTTCAGTAACAGCTTCTAGTATAGCAACTGTCGCAGAATTAGCTCCAAATAGAACTATTCTAGGATTAGGGGTAGGAGACACCGCAGTACGATTAGCAGGACTAAAACCAGCTAGGGTAAAAGAATTAGAACAAGGAGTACACATTATTAAATCTCTCCTTGCTGGAAAAAAAATTGAGGTAGGCGCAACAAGACCTGCAGAACTTCCTTTTCCACAAAACGTACCTGTATGGTTAGCAGCTGGTGGGCCTAAAACACTTGAAATGGCTGGTTCATGTGCTGATGGTGTATTTATTAGAGTAGGAACAGACATAAAAAATATAAAAAATTCAGTGAATAGAATTAAAGAAGGTGCTATAAAATCAGGTCGAGATCCTAGTACAATTAAATTAGGTACTATTTTCCATACTGTTTTTTGTGAAGATGAAGACGATGCAATGTTTATGGGGAAATCTATGGCGGCTGGATATTATGAATATTCACCTATGCTTGTAGAAAATTTAAACATATCCTGGAATGGGCCACACCCAGATGAATTAAAAAACCAGGGCCTCGTGTGGCCAGATTTTCATCATGCTTCAGACCTGATTCAAAGTGGCAAAGCAGTAGATTTTATATCTGAAAACCTAGCTAAAGCATTTTGCCTAATGGGTGGTGCAAATCAAATAACTAATCAAATTGTACAAATACTCAAAGAGTGTATGAATATAGGTATTGAATTTGAATATGTAGTCCTCCACCCAATTCCGAACCCACCAATACCAGATAATGGACCTAGCGCTTACTTAGAACGAATACCTAAAGAAGTATTATCCCAAGTTAAAAAACTTCTTGCTAAAGCATAACCGCTAATACATCCATCCAAATACGGATTGAAATTATAGTTAGTAGTATTATAAAACCAAAACGTAAATGTTTTACTGATAATTTAGAATTGACGTACGTTCCTATTTTTGCTCCCGGTATTCCTCCAGCAATAGCAAAAAGAGAAAGTATCAATGGCACCTGCCATGTAATTATTTTACCTAGTAAAGCAGCTAAAACTGCAAAAAATGTTACAGCTAAAGAAGTAGCAATAGCATTCCGTAGAGGTATTTTCATCATCCTATTAAGAATAGGAACTGTTAAAAACCCCCCACCTACCCCAACCATTCCTGCCATTATTCCTGCAGGAATAAATATCCCTAAAATTTTACGACTTCTTGAGGAATTATATTGGCTTTCAATCCTATCACCAGAGTTTAACAACATCAAAACAACAGCTGTAGTAGACATGGAACCAAAAATAAATAATAAAAGTATATCTGGTGACCATTTCGAGAGGATACCTCCAATAAAGCCTCCTGTAGAAACGAATATACCTCCCCATATAACTATAGTTCTATCAATTAAGCCACTTTTTTTATATACCAAAGTGCCGGTAAAACTTGATACCAAACCTTGGACTAATGATATCGCCATAATTTGTTTAATATCTATAATCGGCATCCCTAACATTTGTGGGCCATATAATAGAAATGGAACAGTAACCACGGCGCCACTAACCCCAAAAAGACCAGATAACCATCCACCAAGAAAAGTTAAAAATAAAACTACTAAATAAAGAAATATGTCCATAATTTGGTAATAATACCATGATTTGTTTGAAAATTTAGTCGAAACTAATAGATTTAATCAGATACTATTCTAACCATGTTAATAGAAACAAATGTAATTATAATTCTAATACTAGTCATTTTGCTCGCATCCACAGTTAAGGCAACTGTAGGATTTGGATTTGCATTGGTATCTACTCCATTACTACTTCCTATATTAGATCTAACAACTATTGTTCCAATAATCATGCCTTTGGTATTAATTAATGACTATATAATTGCCTTTGAAAATAAAAAATACTTAAAACCGGATAAAATTCTTCCAATAGCTGGTTCAGCTATTTTAGGAATACCTATAGGAATTATTATCCTTTCTAATTTAGATATGTATGTTTTAACAATAATAATATCAATAATAATTTTAACAACTGCATTATTTCTTTTTACTGGGAAGACAGTAACTATCAAACGAGAGAAATTAACTTCAATGTTTGCTGGTTTTTTTAGCGGTATATTAGTAAGTACTTCAGGTTTGTCTGGGCCACCAATAACTATATTTCTGATAAATCAAAAATGGGGAAAATTAGACTTTAGAAATAACCTAGCCCTTTATTTTTCTATTATTGATACAGTTACAGTAGTATCCCTTTTTATAACCGGATTTATAACTCAAGAAACATTAATTGCAAATTTATTTCTGATACCGTCTGTCTTAATTGGATATTTAATTGGGAAAAATATACTACCACTAATTAATCAACAACTTTTTACTAAAATAATTATTGTAATAATAATGACGGGTGCGTCACTTACTTTATTTACAACACTAAGAGGACAATTCTTCTAAAACTTCGTCTACAACAGTATTATCAACGCTTGAATTAACTACAGCATGGCCTATATCAGGTAATAGAACCCAGTTAATAGAACTACCTACTGCTTTTTTATCGAGGGACATAGCTGACTTTATAGAATCAATACTAATATCTTGAAAAGATACAGGCAAATCAAATTTTTTAAGAATAGCTAATTGACGCTCCAATATAGAATCATCAGTAATGCCCATTCTATTACCTATCATAGCAGCACCCATCATACCAATTGATACAGCCTCTCCATGTAATAATTTATGATATCCTGTAGCAGTCTCAAGTCCATGACCTATTGTATGACCATAATTTAGCAAAGTCCGAATACCTCTAGTTTCTTTTTCATCTTGAGAAACGATTTCTGCCTTAATTTGAATACTTCTTTTGACTACTTCACTAGTTAAACCAGGTTCCAAATTTAACAATTGTTCGTACTCATTTTCAAAAACCTCAAATAATTGCCTATCCAAGATTAATCCATGTTTAATTGCCTCAGCCCAACCTTCCATAGTCTCACGATATGGTAAAGACCTCAGAGTAGAAACATCAGCAATCACTACTTTAGGTTGATAAAAAGATCCGACAAGATTTTTACCTTCTGGAAGATCAACTGCTGTTTTACCCCCAACTGATGCATCAACCATAGCTGCTAAACTTGTTGGAATTTGAATAAAACCCAAACCGCGATTATATGTAGCTGCTACAAAACCAGCCATATCGCCAACGACTCCACCACCAAGCGCAACAACAGTATCTTGCCTTTGCGCCTTAGATTCTGCTAACCAACGATAAACATTAGATATTGTATTAAATGTTTTATTATGCTCACCAGGTTCTATTTGATATGAAGTAACTTGTTTTCCAGTTGAGGCAATATGTTTTTCCACTTCAGGTCCATATAAACTATATACATTCTTATCCGATATAAGAAATAAATTACCTGGTATGTCTAAATTTGAGAAAATTTTTGGGATATCTTCGAATATACCCCAACCTGAATATAAAGGACACACACCATTACTATACGTAACTATTCCAGCCAATTCAGATTTAATACCTACCTGTAAAAATCTTGATTTATCTAAATTATCAAAAGTTTTATATATTCTTGCCACTTCTTCTGCAGACTGATACGTGGTTAGATTATCTGTATGTATAGTCCAATCTGACTTTGCATAATATTGTTGTCTTTTATTTTTTATATCCGTAATAGAATCTACACTTATATTACCCTTTAGTACGGGCCTAATTTCGTCTTTTGCTTCTTCATTTGTTAGTCTTGTATATATTGTCTGAGGCATTGCTTCCAAACATACTATAAAGCCTTTGGATTTCATTGATGCATAATTATTATCATCAATCATCACGCCTCCTCCAGTTGCAATAACACAGTTAGAGGAAGAGCCATAATATTGTAATAATTCACTTTCTTTCTTTCGGAATATTTCTTCCGAATCCTCTGAAAACACCTTATCAATAGGTTTATTAAAATATTTTACTATTTCTGTATCAAGATCTATAAAGTTATAGGACAAGATATTGGCAACAATCGGTCCAATTTCCGATTTACCAGTTCCCGAAAACCCAACTAAAAATATATTATTCATATAAAAATATAAACCTTTTAATATTTATGCCATGGCAATTTAGCATCAGGATCGCTCCATAATTTAGCTAATCGCAATGAAATTAACACTCCACCGATAATAGCAACAATCATATGTATACCTGTAAAGTTATCAATAAATGAATTAAACAATGCGTATAAAATAAAGGCTAGAAACCAGTTAAATAATCCCCATAAAACATTTACTGTTGATGAAGAAACTTTATTAAACACTGTCATATGTGATTGTCCGGTCACTCCCTTTATATAGTGTGGAATACCATTAGCAACACAAACTCCAACGATAAAAACTAAGATATAGCCAACTATTACTAAAGACAATTCATACCACCTCTTGAAATAAACTATTCATGGAGAAATTTAAGTAAATCTCCAACATCATTATAATCTTTTTCATTTGAAGGAAGACCTATAGATACTCTAGAAGCATAAGCTCCAAATCGATCCTTTAATGAAGGTCCAATTTCTTTATAAGTACCAGAAACACTAAAGGTATCTAACATCGTCTCATCAATTAAATTTGGCATTTCGTCCCATTTTCCTTCTTTAGACATTTCATGTAATCTCAAACAAGTCTCTCCCCATTCATACATATCCATTACTGGCTTATAACTACGAGTGGAACCATAAAATGATATTCGTTTTCTACAAATCTCTCTTTGTTCTTTCACTTGTTCTTCTGAGCTACCAGTAGCAATCATACCTCCTCCAGATATAAAAACATCTTCTAGCTCACGTCCGGAAGTGGTCGCTCCTTCTTCAATCTTAGGTAAAATTACTTCATCGACATACCGTTTATTATTAAAACTATGTAAAAGAATTCCATCGCAAACACCACCGGCAACTTTAGACATCGCAGGTCCAACAGCGGCAATGTAAATAGGTGGTTGTTCACAATCAAGAGGTCCTGGATTAAACTCTGGTGTCATCAAAGTAATAGAATAATGTTTTCCTTGATAATTTAATTCTGATCCATTTTGCCAACAATCCCAAATAGCTCTAATAGATTCTACATATTCTTTTATACGTGGAGCAGGAGCAGACCATTCGACACCAAAGCGTCTTTCATTATGCCCTTTAACCTGAGACCCCAGACCTAATTCAAATCTCCCGTCAGACATTTTTTGCAAATCCCATGCCATATATGCAGAAACCATAGGACTTCTAGCAAATGCAATTGCTATTCCTGTACCGACTTTAATAGTCTTTGTATGCTCTAAAGCTAAAGTAGATAACAAAAAGGAATCATGTGCTAACTCTCCAAAAGATATCCCATCAAACCCTAATTCCTCTGCGGCCTGCGCAAGCTTAGGGATTTCTTTTAGATTATCTCTAGGTAAACCACAATATACTTTCATTTAGATCTCCTTAAAAATTGTTTTAACCATTGTAACATGAGGAATTCCTGCTTCAATAAAAACATCTCCTTCTTCTTTGTATCCATGATTATCATAAAATTTTTTAACGTATTCTTGAGCATTCAGAGTAATTTGCTGTATTCCTTCATTTAATGCTATTTGTTCTAAAAAATCTAACACCATTCCACCAACCCCAAATCTTCTGTATTTTTGCATTACAGCCATTCTACCAATTGTTCCATTCATATTAACACCAGGTATAAGTCGACCAGTAGCAATGGGATAATTATCCTTGTAGGCAATTGCATGAAATGATATTTGATCTAGATCATCTAGTTCTTCTTCGCTGGGAACTCCTTGTTCTTTAACAAAAACTTCAAGCCTTATATTAAAACAGTCATTTAGCTCTTTTTCTGTTATTACTTGATACACTTTTATATTTGATTTCATCAACCTATTATATTCTCCTAGCATAAAGATTAAATACGTAGAAATAGAATGCTTGTCAAAAAACCATTTTCAGGAGTAATCTTTTATAAATATGCTTAATAAAATTGAACCGAAAGGTCAGAATGCTAAGTTCAGAAATAAGAAGAAAATATTTAGACTTTTTTGAAAACCAAAAACATCAGATAACACCAAGTTCTTCATTAATTCCAGCAGAAGATCCAACTCTCCTATTAACAACTGCAGGAATGGTTCAATTTAAACCCTATTTCACTGGCGAAATTTCCACCCCAGTAACAAGGTTTACAAGTTCACAAAAATGTTTTCGTGTAACAGATTTAGAAGAAGTTGGAGATGAAACTCATCTTACATTTTTTGAAATGCTCGGCAATTTTAGTATTGGTGATTATTTCAAAAAAGAAGCTATCATTTGGTCACTTGAATTTGTCACTAATATCCTGGGACTGGATAAAGAAAAACTTTGGGCAACAATTTACACTGATGATGATGAAGCTCTTAATTTGTGGATAGCTGCAGGAATCCCAGAAAATAGAATAAGAAGATTTGGAGATTCAGATAACTTTTGGGGACCTGCAGGTTCAGAAGGTCCTTGCGGACCTTGTAGTGAATTACATTATGATTTTGGAGGTCCTTGTACTGCAAATAATAATGATTTGTGCGGCCCAAACTGTTGTAGTAGATTTCTAGAATTATGGAACCTTGTTTTTATGCAATATTTTCAAGATTTAAATGGTAATAGAACGCCTTTACCTAATCCAAACATAGATACTGGAATGGGCCTTGAAAGAGCAGCAATGATATTGCAAAAAGTAAATTCTCTTTATGAAACTGATTTATTCCTTCCAATAATTGAAAAAGTTGAAAATATATTTAAAACAAAATATGGTATTGATACTGAAATTGACTATTCTATCCGAGTTATAGCAGAACATGTAAGATCAGCAACTTTTCTAATTGCTGATGGTGTCGTCCCTAGCAATGAAGGAAGAGGGTACGTATTAAGAAGATTGATAAGAAGAGCCATTAGATTTTCAAAAAAGATCTACTCTGTATCAGAATCTCACAATCTATGTTTAAACCAAGTATCCAAAACTGTCGTTGAAACTATGGGGCAACACTACCCAGATTTAATTGCTGGTGAAAAATTCATATATAAAGCATTAGATCAGGAAGAGTTGCAATTCTCAAAAATATTGGATCGCGGATATGATTATCTCATGCAACTTATAGAAAAAGGTATTAATGACGGAATTATACCTGGAGAAGAAATATTTAAACTACATGATACTTACGGTTTCCCTATAGAAGTAACAAAAGAAGTTGCTCAAGAAAATAGTATTACATTAGATATAGAAAATTTCGAACTACTAATGGAAGGGCAAAAAACAAAGGCCAGATTAAGTGCTGATTTTTCTGGTGATAGTGAGTCAACTAAAATATATGCCTCTATAAATCTGGAATCTGAATTCATAGGATATGATAAAATTGAAGGCAATTCCGTTATTACTGCAATCTTTTCTAATGGTAAACAAATAGACAAACTCGAATCTAAAGAAACTGGTGAGATCATACTTACATCTACACCTTTTTATGCCGAATCTGGAGGTCAATTAGGCGATAAAGGATACATACAAACAAAAACTGGTACATTTGTTGTAGAAGATACACAATCTCCTATTTCGGGAATAATATCTCATAAAGGATATGTAGCTAATGGAACAATATTTACAACCGATGATACCTCCACTAATGTCGATAATATATATCGGCAAGGAACTTCAAGAAATCATACAGCGACTCACATTTTACATAGTAGCCTTAGAGAAATACTAGGAACACATGTAAGGCAAGCCGGTTCAAGGGTAGCTAATGATCACCTCCGATTTGACTTTACTCATATAGGAAGTATGTCCATGGAAGAACTAAAAGCAGTAGAAAATTTAGCAAATACTCAAGTACGAAATAATCATTTTATATCAACAGAAATAACGACATATAGAGATGCGGTATCTAACGGCGCTTTAGCATTTTTTGGAGATCGTTATGGTAGTGAAGTTCGCATGGTAACAATTGCCAGTACAGAACCATTTAGTGTCGAAGTTTGTGGTGGTACTCACTTAGAAAATACAGGACAAATTGGATATATAAAAATTATTAATGAAACAAATATTGGTTCTGGAATGCGCAGAATTGAAGCCGTATCAGGCGAAACCGCTTCAGAATATTCAATTAATGACCAATTCACATTAACACGGATAGCTCAATTATTAGAAACCAATCTACCAACTATCGAATCAAGAATTGATTTTTTATTACAAGAAAATAAAGATCTAAAATCAAGTATAAATTCTTACGAACAAACACAATTTTTAACTCAATCAAAGCAATTATCATCAAAAATAAAAACTATCGAGAATATTGAAATTATTACGAGTATGGTAAATGTAAGTGCCCCTCAAGATATTAAAAATATTTCAGATTTACTTAAAGATACTATTAAATCAGGAATTATTAACCTCGGTGCGGTAATCGATAATAAACCATACATATTATTAGTAGTTACTGACGACTTAGTTGAAAAAGGAGCTGTTGCGGTAGCAGCGATCAAAGAGTCTTCAAAGTACCTTCAAGGCGGAGGTGGGGGCAAGCCTAATATCGCTACAGGCGGGGGAAAAGATATAACAAAAATAAATGACGCTTTAAATCTTAATGAAGAAATAATTTTTAAACAACTGAGGGGCTAATGAATCGTCTATTAGGGTTAGATTTTGGGAGTAAACGTATTGGTATATCTATTTCAGATCCTTCTAATATTTTCGCTTTACCTCATGAAGTTTATTTCAGACAAACAATAGAAAAAGACATCGAACATATAAATCTTATTTCTGAAACTAATTCAATTTCGAAAATTATTTTAGGGTTGCCTTTATCTTTAAGTGGAAATCTAAACCAACAAACAGAATCCACTATAAAATTTAAAGAGACCTTGGGGAATAAAACTACGATTCCTATAGAAACCTGGGACGAACGTTTAACATCAGTACAGGCACAAAGATCTTTTGAAAAACCAAAATCAAAAAAAAGATCAAAACAACAAAAACAATATATCGACGATGTTGCAGCAACAATAATGTTGCAATCCTATTTAGATAGACAAAATAATAAAATATAAAGAAGTTTATATGATGAAATTACAAGTTGGAATTATAGGAAATTCTATAAAGCACACTCTGTCACCTTTAATTCAAAATATAGCTCTTAATAGCCATAATATTGATACTCAATATCAAGTTTGGGATATCGATCCATCTGAACTAAAAAATCATGTCAATTCATTAAAAGAACAAAACTTTCTCGGAGCCAACGTAACAATACCCTATAAAGAAGAAGTAATACCTATGCTTGATTCTTTATCCGAAGTTGCAAAAACAATTGGAGCTGTAAATACTATCGTTAATCGAAACGGCATTCTACATGGAGATAATACAGATTCAGACGGTTTTATTAAAGACATAACAAAACGACATAAAATTGAAATTTCTGGTACTAATACCCTTGTTCTTGGCGCAGGCGGATCATCAAAAGCAATAATATATGGACTTCTTAAACATCAAGCAAAATCAGTAACAATAATTAATCGAACCAAAGAAAAGGCAGATATAATTGTTAATAAATTTCAACACTTAGGTTTAGTAAAAAGTACTTCATTTGACTTTAAAGAATTAGGTAATTTAAATCGCTTTGACCTAATCATAAATTGTACTTCTTTTGGTATGAAACACAGTGAGCTTGAAGGAAAATTTCCTATACCAACAAAACTTATAAACCAATGTAGAATATTTTACGATCTTGTTTACAACCCCCTAATTACTCCAATTGTTCAGGAAATACAAAATTCTGGGGGGATTGGTATTAACGGATTAGGAATGTTAATTGAACAAGGTTCATTATCATTTGAACTTTGGACAGGCCTAAAAGCTCCTAACGAACTAATGTACTCAGCTATTAAGTAGTGCTTCTGCGATACCTAAATTCTCTTCACTTTCTAGAGAAGGGTCTTTATTGATAATTTTTTTAGCCTCAAATCTTGCTATTTGCATAAGTTTAAAGTCGGTTTTAATATCTGCAATCTTGAGAAAATCATGACCACTTTGAACCTTTCCATGCTGCCTAACATTTCCTTCACCACGTGACTCTAGATCAATTTCAGCCAATTTAAATCCGTCAGAAATTTTCTCAACAGCTTTCAATCTTTCAATGGAATCATTAGATGGATCTTCTGCAACTAACATACAGTAACTTTCATGTTCACCTCTGCCTACTCTTCCTCTAAATTGATGAAGTTGAGCTATACCAAATCTATCTGCTCCCTCTATGATCATAACTGAAGCATTAGGAACATCGACACCTACTTCTATAACCGGTGTCGAAACTAACAAATCAATTGTGCCCATTCTAAATTTTTCCATCACTTGTTGTTTCTCATCCATTTTCATTCTTCCATGAAGTAATCCAACGTTTCTATTCGGAAAAATTTCATTTTGCAATCTAGATTGTTCAACAATTGCTGCTTTTGCATTAATCGACTCAGATTCATCAATTAGAGGATATACAACAAAAGCTTGTCTCCCTTGATCAATTTGTTTATCAACAAATTCATACATTTTATTTCTATTAATTTTATCAACTACTCTTGTCCTTATTTGTTTACGCCCAAGAGGAAGTGTGTCTATTATAGAAGACTCAAGGTCGCCATATATTGCCATTGCAAGTGAAGCAGGTATAGGAGTCGCAGTCATTGCTAGCATATGAGGAATTGTTTTAGCATACAGATTTTTGCCAAATAGTGCATTTCTCTGATCTACACCAAATCTATGCTCCTCATCTACAACTGCTAAAGCTAGATTTGGAATTACTACATTTTCTTGTATCACTGAATGCGTACCAATAACAATATCCAATTGACCAGATCCAAGCATTTTATGAATGTTATCCTTATTCTTTTTTGACATGCTACCTGTCAATATTCCTATCCTAAAATTTCTATCGGATTTTAATCGTGTTACTTCAAAAAAAGAGCTTGTATCGGCAATATCATGCGATAATAACTTCCTGATAGTTAAATAGTGTTGTTCTGCTAATACTTCAGTTGGGGCCATTAAAACTCCCTGATATCCTGAACCTACAACAGATAGTAAAGAACCTAAAGCTACTACTGTTTTTCCACTACCAACATCACCTTGTAATAAACGCCTCATTGGTTTACGAGAATTTGAGAGATCATCAATTATTTCTTTAAAAACTTTTTTTTGTCCTTCTGTTAATTCAAAAGGTAATATATTCAAAAATTCTTTTTGACTCTGCGATATATTCGTAATTTTTATTGAATTTATATGCCTTTCTATATCAGATCGATAATATAAAAATGACATTTGTAATAAAAATAACTCATCAAATGCTAATCTTTTCCTCGATTGAGCTAAACTTAATCCAGACGATGGATAATGCATTTGAATTATAGCATCTCTTAATCTTAGTAAACCGTTATCTAAAAGAAGTGATTCTGGCAAATATTCTTCAACTTCAGATACAAACTCTCTTAAAAAATCGCGAATAACTTTTCTCAAACGTGATTGTGAAACACCTTCTGTTTTTCCATAGACAGGGAATAGCCTTCCAAATGATAAGAATTTTTGCTTAGACATTTCAAAATCTGTTAATTCCCAATCTGGAGATTCTAACGTTTTATATCCATTATGAACATTTGTTTTCCCAGATAAAATATATAGTTTCCCTATAGCTAATTGTCTTTTTAAATAGGTTTGGTTATACCAAATAACCTTAATAGAACCTGATTTATCACTGAATATTGCCTCTGTTGCTTTAAAATTTCTTTTATTCCCTAAAAATACTACTTGGGTAGAGTCACAACGAACCACAATCGTCGCATCTTCTCCTGGCATTAATTTGTCCACAGTATTAATTCTGCTATATCGACGTGGAAAATGGTATAACAAATCTCTTAGTTTATGAATATTTAACTTATTTAATTTTACTGCTAATGTATTAGTTATACTTTTAAAATATGTTATTTCTCGATCAAAGGTATTTATAAATTCATTAGTCATTAATGGATTTATTGCCACCAAAATCTGTAATATTTTTTTTATCCATATAATGCGTTTTTTTTGTTCTAATTCTGAATAATTTAACGGATATAAATTATTACTTTTAAATTTCTCAAACAAAGGATATATTTCTTCTCTTAGAGACCACTGACTAAGTAAACGATCCATTCCACCAAAAACAGACCGGTCGATATATCCTGTATTTATTTCTAAATGACATATCCCAATTAAAGACTCAATATAATCTTTAAGTGTACGTTCTCGATTTTTTAACACAGCCATATACGACCTATGAACAATTTAGATTAATAATTATTCACCTACAGCCCCGGAATTTCGCAATTTTTCTATTTTTTCAACAGAGTATCCCAGAGCTTCCAGTATTTCATCATTATTTTGACCGAGAGTAGGAGAAGGGTTCTCAGGAACTAGAGGTGTGTCTGACATCTTTACTATAGGTCCAATCATTTTTATTTTACCGACAAGAGGATGGTCGTGTTCTTGGATAATATCATTTGCTAATACTTGATCATCCGTCATCAATTCTGAAATAAATTTAACAGGGCCACAAGGAACACCTGCATGATCTAATATTTTCATCCATTCTTCCACAGTTTTAGTACGAAAAAGTTCTTCAACTTCTTTCCTTAAGTTTTGTGCAAATATAATATTATCTTCATCATCCGGCTTATATCCAGATTCAAATCTCTTATCATAAATTCCTATCGCATCAGCCATTTTTTTTCTAAGCCTGTCACTTAAGCAAGCAACTGCAATAACACTATCCTTTGCTTGATACGTTCTGTAATAGACCATTCTTATCCCAAATGCAGCAGAATTATTTAAACGTATTCCATCAACGTAGTCATGAATATCACTATAAGGCGCTCCAGATTCTCGCAATAAATTTATCGTTTCTATCAACTCTTCTTTTGGTGCTTTATCAACCATTTCTACTTCTAAAAAGCTTGTTGTCTGTAAGGCTAATGCGGTTGCTAATAAAGAAGCTTCTATCTTTTGGCCTTTACCTCTAATAGGTCTGGCATGTAAAGCTGCACATATTGACATACTCATAGTCAAAGCTGTTGAAAAATCTGCGAGAGCAGTTGCACTAATAGATTGTGGAATCCCTTCATTAAGTTTACCATCTGCAGCCATCAATCCGCTCATAGCTTGAATAATGATGTCATACCCCGGACGATAGCTATCATTCCCTTTGCTTCCATACGCAGTATTTTGGCAATAAATTAACATAGGGTTAATTTTTGATAAAGTTTCATAATCAATTCCAAGATTTGCTGGAACATCTGGTCGGTAATTTACAATTACAACATCTATGTCATGTATTAGGTCGTAAACAATTTGCTTTGCAGAGTCTTTAGTTAAATCTAATGTAAGACTTTTTTTACCACGATTTAAACTAATATACGTACGGCTTTCATTAGGAACTATGGGTTGTGAAAATCTCCATGGTTCACCCCAAGGTGGTTCTATTTTTATGACCTCCGCGCCCATATCAGACAACAACATCCCAGCAAAAGGACCAGCAATAATCTCAGAAAAATCCAATACACGAATATTCTCTAAAGGACCCTTCATATTGTTTATCCTCCTCCCATTTACAATAAAACAGAACTAATAGGGTAAATATAGAATGAAGTAAAGTATATAAGAAATTATAAACAACTTATAGATGTTGACTGCAAAAATAAACAACCTATAATTATCAAAGAGCTGTCATTGAGACTTTTTTTTGTTTTTTATTCAACAACTAGAAAGAAAACTAATCGATGAAAATTTCTGAAAACGTGTATAGAGTTCATATTAATGAAGATGATAGTCCTTTTGGTGCCCATCATCCTGGAGGATCAAATATATATTTCATTGGCGACCCTAAAACTAGTATGGTAGTTATGGATACTGGCGAACATTATAGAAGCTGGACTGATCAAATACTTTCATATTATAAAGAATTAGGCTCTCCAGTAATTACGAGTATTCTTATAACCCATGGCCATTATGACCATATTGGAGGTGTGGATCGTTTACAGAAAGAATTTCAATGTAAAGTTGGATGCCACACTAAATTAAAGTCTAAACTGGAAATGATCCTGCAAGAAGGAATAGTTTTTTCTATAGACCATCTTGAAAATCTGCAAATAAATGAAAATGTGAATTTGTTAGCTCTATATACTCCAGGGCATGAAAATGATCATGTTTGTTATTTTTTAAACGAAGAAAAAATTATGTTCACTGGTGATACAATATTAGGCAGTTCATCATCCTCAGTAAGAAATTTGAAAGAATATATGAATAGCTTAGAAATATTGCTTGAGTACCAACCTAACAAGGCTTACCCAGCACACGGCGCTCTTATAGAAGATGGAACAGCAAAAATTACATCCTATATCCAACATAGGAAAAACAGAGAAGTACAAATAATAAATGCTTTGTCTAATAATTCTTCTCAAACGGTATATGAGATACTTGATTTTGTATATCCAAAAGATCTAAACCCAAATCTCAGGGAAGCAGCAGCAAGAAATGTACGCACGCATCTAACAAAGTTATCAGAAGAAGGAAAAATAGAAGAAACTAGCCCTTTATATTCTCTAAATAATTAAATGAAAAGGAGATCATTATGACTTTTACCAGAATTGATCATGTGAGTATACTAGCTCCAGACCTTGATAAAGCAAGGGATATCTACTGCAATGGATTTGGTTTATCAGTGGATCAAAGTAGAACCCCAATATCAAAAATAAACCCAGGATCATTACCAAATGTGAATAGCCTACTAATGCCAATTGCCGAAATGTGTGTGGAATTTGCCACACCTGTTACTGAAAAAGGAGAAGCATATGAATTTATACAACAAAAATCTTCCGGAGGAATACACCACCTTTGTTTAAATTCAACTAATATGACTGAAGATATAAAACATCTAGACTCCAAAGGTGTAAAAATCCGAGCTGATCAACTTGAAGGATGGGATGGTAAAACACCAGTCCTTTTAGATCCAAATACAACATTTGGATTACAATTAATGGTATGTTCTTCAGAAAATTATTACCCCCATCCTGCTTACAGGGGTAATGGAAACTTCAATGGTATGGCTCATATTGGAATAGCAGCTCGTAGTTACGAAGAACAAAAATTCTTATGGGAAGAATGTTTTAAATTACCCCAAGACTATACACGCGATAGAGGTGGACCACGCCAGAAAAATCCAGATGGATCACTTAGACTTGGTCCAGATGATCCTGTTTATTTAAAAGAATTTCCTATAGGTAGCTGTGTAATAGAAATAAGTATCCCCGCAGATGAGGATAGTGGCACAGCAAAATTTGTAGAGCAAAGAGCTACTCAGGGAGCTGCTTTCCATCACATAGGGCCTTGGTCTCCAAACGTCCACAAAGTGATTGATCAAGCCACCGAATATGGTATCCAACAAATTGGTGCAATCCCTGAACCTGGTTTAGATATCAATTATGTTGCTTGGTTTCATCCTAAAACTTGTATAGGGACACTTGTAGAAGTTTGGAATAGAGCAGAACCTCATTGATATAAGGAGATATAAATGCCTGATAAAAGTAACACAACATTACGCATCGTAATGGTTGGGGATGGAATTATGTGAATGGCTTGTGCAGTCACTAGGTCCATATATAAATGTAATGAATATTAAAGTAGATGAATGTGTTTGGGTAGATAGAATAAGATATTTATTAACCCCTAACGCAAATCTTCATTAAGTTAATATGTATATATAAGGAGGTATCATGAGTAAAGTAAATGATTATTTAAAACATATGGCGGAATCTAGAGCAAAGGTGATTAGTAAACTTCAAGATGTTCCTGATGAAGCAATGACTTTACCTATTCCAAATAGGGAAAATATGTATGTTAGATCTATTTTCTATCGATTAGTTGCACATGAAATAGAACATACTATACACCTTGCGAAAACCTTAAGAAGCCTTGGTGTTCACTTAAGTGAATCAGAACAAATTCTTGAAGAACTTGGAGAAAGTCGCGGAAAGCTAATCGGGATGCTCTCCACATTAACTGATGAAGAACTAGATACCAAACCTTCTTCAGAAGATTGGTCGCCACGTGAAGTTGTTAACCATATTCTCGAGGTAGAAGAAGGGAGTTACTCAGATCAAATTATTAGTGCTCTTGAAAAATAATTAAAAAGTATCGTTAGTCACTTGACTCAACAAATATGCTTGTAAGAATTCATCAATATTACCATCTAGTATTGATGTAGTGTCGCTATGTTCAAATCCTGTTCTATGATCTTTAACCATTTTATAAGGGTGAAGAATATAGCTTCTAATTTGGTTTCCCCACTCAGCAGAAATATGTTCGCCTTTTAACTCAGAGTGCTGTTTTTCCAATTCTTTCATCCGTAAATCTAATAAACGAGCCCTTAATATTTGCATCGCAAGTTCTTTATTTTGCAACTGTGATCTTTCATTTTGGCAAACAACTACTAATCCCGATGGAATATGTGTTATACGTATTGCCGTGGAATTTTTCTGCACATTTTGACCTCCATGGCCTCCAGCACGATAAACATCTATACGCAAATCATCATTATTAATTTCTATATCTACATTTTTCTCTGTATCAGGCAAGACTTCTATTAAAGCAAAGGATGTATGCCTAGACTTAGATGAATCAAAAGGAGATATTCTAACGAGTCGGTGAACTCCTCTTTCAGACTTCAAATTACCATAAGACCAGCGCCCTTTAATCGAAACTATCACACTTTTAATACCTGCTTCATCCCCTTCTGACATTTCTACAATTTCAGTCGTGTAGTTTTTGCTCTCTGCCCATCGCAAATACATTCTAAGTAACATTTCAGACCAATCTTGTGATTCTGTACCCCCAGCCCCTGCATGAATTGCCAGTATAGAATTAGAATCATCATACTTTCCAGAAAAAAGGAGATTAAACTCTATTAAACGTAATTCCTTTTCAACCTTTTCGATTTCATCATATAATTGTTTTTCAACCTGGGAATCATCTTCATCAAGAATTGTGGTTAGTTCCACCAATTCACTTATACCAGACTCTAATGATCGACATTCTTGAACAAAACTAGATAAATCAGCTAATCGCTGCATAGTATCTTTTGCTAACGAAGAATTATCCCAAAAGTCACTTAGTATAGTTTTTTTTTGCAATTCTTCTATTTCTAAATCAGTTTTAGGGAGGTCAAAGTCGCACCATTATTTCTGACAACCTAGTTTCTAAATTAACAGCCCTATTATGTAAATCGTTCATAGCTTATTACTTTCTTGTAAATTTAACTTAATTAAATTATGCAATATATCAAATATATTAACAACAAACCAACGAGATAAAATAAAAGCTTATTATTACTTGCTTTAGAAAAACATTTCTATTATATTGTTAGAATTGTAGCTGTATTAAGTAAAGGAGCGGATATAATGACTGAACAACAGGCTATGTTAAGCCCTCTAACAATTTTAGATAAAATTAAAGAAAACAATGTAACTCACGTAATATACCTACCAGATAGTGAAACAAATCATTTGTTTATCGCCATGGAAGAAGATCCTACCATTGATGTTATTACTGTAGGAAGAGAAGCAGAAACCATGGCCATTGCCGCAGGTGTTATTGTTGGTGGGAAAATTCCTGTATGTTTGGTACAAAACACAGGAATGATGGAATCAGGAGACTCTATTCGTGGATTAGGATTAGATTGTAACTTACCTATTGTAATGATTATTGGATATAGAGGCTGGACAAGATGGGGTATCACTCCTGACTCTGCAGCTCGGCTAACAGAACCAACATTAAATGCTTGGGGTATACAGTATTATCTTGTTGAACATGATGGAGATGCTGATCGCATAACTCTTGCATTTCAAACAGCAGCAGCTACACAAAGACCTGTAGCAGTTCTCGTTGGTGATGAATATCATGGATTTAATAGAATGAACTTAGATGAAGAACGAAAGCAAATTAAAAATGGCTAGTTTGCTTATTTATTAATAAGATACTAAATATTGAGGTCAATAATGATTAATAATGATGATTTAATGGCAGAAATTAAAAAATTTAGAGGTAAAGCAATTGCGATTCCTACCATGACAGGTTCACGTGGTTGGTTAGATTCTAGTGATCAACCAGAAAGAGATGTCAGCGTAGGTGGTGCAATGGGAAAAGCCTCTAATTTTGCTATGGGTTTAGCCCTTGCACAACCTGATACAAAGGTTGTCTGTTTTGATGGTGACGGTAGCCTTAATATGAATCTAGGAACAATGATGACAATTGCAGGAGCTAAACCTAAAAACTTAATTCATTTTGTTCTCAATAACGGTTTCTTTTCGGTAACTGGAGGCCAACCAATTGCTGCTGCTGATGATGCTAATTTTTCTCAAATGGCTGCAGGGGCAGGGTATGCTGCTTCCTATGAATTTGATAATATTGAAGATTTTGCTGGTAAAGTTGAAGAGATTTTCACAGCAGAAGGTCCGATTTTTGTTCACATACATTCAGTACCTGAAATTCAAAATGAGCCAATTGGACGAAGAACTCGAGACCCAAGAATTCGATCTACAAATGATGCAATAAAAGAATTAAGAAAAGAACTTGGTTCACTTTAAAATAGATTACCTAAATGTATCTTGAAGATTGTCTTAACCAACTCAAAAAACATCGCACAAATGAAGTCGTTGTTGCTTGCGAAACTAGCAGCCACGTATGGAATTCTGTGAGCAATAACCACAACCTTGATATATATTTTGAAGATTGTATGGGGAAAGGTTCTTCATTAGGTCTAGGAATAGCTTTAGCAAAACCTACAAATAAAGTCATTGTATTAGATGGCGATGGTAGCTTATTGATGAACCTTGGGTCATTAGCAACAGTTAGTGAAGTTCAACCAGAAAATTTTATCCATTTTGTTGTTCAAAATGGATCTTATGCGGGATCTGGGAATCAGCCTATTCCTTCAAGTAATCAAATCTCTTTTTCGAAAATTGCTGATGCTGTAGGTTATGCAAAAACATTTGAATTTGACAACATTGAAGATTTCACATTAGATTTGGAAACTATATTAACAACCCCAGGTCCAATTTTTGTAACACTGAAGGTTGAAAATAATATTGAAGGCATGCAACCCAAATCAAAACATGATTTAAAAGAAAGTATCGAACAAGTTAAATCTAATTTAAAAAAATATTAAATTTTTATGGGCATTACAACAACTTTTCGATTGTATCCAGAACCAGAACTTTCTGTCTTAACTCCAGTATGGTCTGATAATGCTGTATGAATCATACGTCTTTCTGATGCATTCATAGGCTCAAGAGTAATAGAACGGTTACTATTCATTACTCTTTCAGCAACCCTCGTAGCAAGAGTATTTAATGACTGAGATCTTCTTTCTTTATATTGTTCTATATCTAATGTGGCAAAAGAATCAATACTATTAGATCTTAATATTCGGTTGAGTATAAATTGTAATGCATTAAGATTTTCACCCTTTTTACCAATTAGCAAACCCGAATCTTCTCCCTGTATATCAATAACAGGTCCTTTATTATTATTATTAACAGTTCTAACAGTAGCTAAAGCATCCACATCTAAAATTGATAATATTTCATTTAAATATGTTATTGCAGAACTAGAAGCATTAGAAGTATCTCCTAGTTTTGTCACGCTCACTCTAGCGTCAGTAGCACCTATCATCCCAAAAAGACCAGACTTACCTTCCGTTAATACTTCTATTGATACTTCATCTCTGCTTACGTCGAGTTCTATTAGAGCTATTTCTATTGCGTCTTCTACTGTCTTCGCGCTTATTTGGATATTGTTTCTCATTTACAGGCTCCTCTTCTGAAGAAATAATTTCTTCATTTTTATTATCAGATGAATTTATTTTTGTAGAATCACTAGTATTAGTGTTTGGTGATAGCCCTCCCCATCCTGCTACAAAATATTGAACTGCTATACCTACTAAATTACTGGTCATCCAATACATTGATAATCCAGATGGAAACTGTAAGCAAAGAAATCCAAACATAAAAGGCATCATCCACAACATCATTTTTTGAGTCTGTTGTTGTCGTGGATCATTTGATTCCATAGTAGACATTTTTTGCAAAACCCACATTGAGCCCCCCACCAATAAGGCAAATAAAGCTACTGGTTGAGCTAAGTCTAATCCCAGGAATCTACTATTTAATGGAATAGCAGTATCTAAAAACTCCAATGAATCATACATGTGCAAAGTTAAACTTGCGAAATTTTCTGGGAAAGTAGGAATTAACGCATATATACACCAATATAAACTTATCCAAACTGGCATTTGTATAACCAATGGGCCCAAACACCCTAAAGGACTAATCCCTTCCTCTTTATAAATACGCATAGTCTCTTGACCTCTGCGTTGTGAATCATTAGCATATTTTTTTGAAACTGCTTGTAGTCTAGGACCAAGTACAGCTAATTTTTTTGTAGATCTAATTTGCTTTAACCTTAAAGGTAACATAATTATATTTACAATTAGAGTAAACACTATAATAGTTAGACCAAAATTATTACCTAAAAATGTATATAAAATGATTAAACTATTTAGCATTGGATCAAATATCAATGCGTTCCATAAATCTCCCATAGTGCCTCTATTTCTCCGTGACTGATAAACAGCCTATTGCATCAAAATGCAGATCTTTTTTACATAAGAATTTTTTCTCGCTTGAATGAAAATATATAGTTCTGTCTATAACTAACGGTTCCGAAGGGATACCTTGCCAAGATTCATCTGATCCATGTTTAACTGGAGAAAGTTCAAGTATTTCACTTGATTGAAAAGAATCTAGAGAAATTTCCCAAATGTTTCCTGAAATAGAATCTACGACTATCAAGGTGTCATTTGACAAAATAGGTGTGCCTGTAACCAAAATATCCTCACCAGCTTTTTGACCTCTATTTTTTAATTGAACTGATGATACATTTTTACTTCTTCCAGAGTTATCTATCTCAAATTGATACAATCTTCCATTTGTAGTAACAATGTATACCTTATTTTCATTAACCAATGAACCAGTCCAAAACCTACCGCTTGCTTTTTCACCATCGTTAAACATCGAACTTATCAAAGATCCATCTTTTTTATTAATCAAATACATGTTTCTATCAAGCGATGCCACTATAAACATACCCAAGATTGATGAAGGTTGAGAAATTAATGCTGATTTGTTATCTGTTTGAAAAATACGCGCATTAGGTATTTTTGTACTTCCATCATATAAGTCTAATTTGTAAATAGATCCATCTAAAGAAGATGTATAAACCTTACCAGCATCAATCAAAGGGGAATCATAAATTGGCCCCAAAATTGATTCTGGCTGACAAATTGCTGTAGTTACTTCCCCGTTATAACACCATTTAATATTTCCTGTATCAACACTTATCGCTAATATGTAACCTTTAGATGTCCCCATTACTGCTAGTTCATCATGAATTGTTATATCACCAATTAGTGTATCAGGCTGATGTCTTGATCCAAAACTTAAAAAACTGAAGAATCCACCTTCAGCACTTCCTTTAGACAAAGGATCAATAAAATTACACCATTTAAGGCTTAAATCAGGATATTTTAGCCCAACTACTAAACCTGAGTAATATCCAACGACAATTGTACTGCTATTAGCACTATAGGCAGGAGTGCTATATATAGCATTACCTGCTTTATCTAAATAATCCGAATCGCAATTGGAATGATTGCCCTCAGGAGAAAATTTTGCAGCAGGCCTTTGATTTTCAGATTCCCCTCTAATTGGTAGCAAATTAGTATCAGCAACAAAAATCATACCCTTTTCTGACATACTTATAATTGAACCTTCCACCAAAATAGGACTTGCCCAACCAAAGTCGGCTGAAAATCTATCACTATTACAACCCGATAAAATGACTGTTGAAAAGATTATCAAACCAATTATGATTTTATTGTATCTAAACATAGATAAAGGTCTAAATTTACTAACTGCGCTTTTAAATAAATTACTTCGAAATAGGATCATACCCTTGTCCACCTAAAGGATTACATCGCAACAACCTCTTAATAGCTAAGAAAAAACCCTTAACTAATCCAAAATTTTTTATTGCATCAATAGAATATTCAGAACATGTCGGTTCAAACCGACACACAGAAGGCAAATAGGGTGATATTCCTGCTTGATATAATCTAATTATTTTTATCGTTAATAATGTCACTATACTTCACTTGTTATTTTAAGGCTTTTCTATTAATTCTAGCTTGTTACAAACTCTCTGGAGATCTTCTGACAAATCATTGTAACTACTATTTTTTATACTTTCTCTGGCAACGATAACTATATCCCATCCATCCTTAAGCTTAAATTCTCCAATGATATTTTTCAATCTTCGTTTTACTAAATTTCGAGTAACTGCGGAACCGATTTTCTTACTCACAGAATATCCAACTCTTGTAATTGTTTCAGGATTCTTCTTAATCTTCACACGCATTAATTTAGTAGAATAACCATAATTAAGGCTATGGACAGTTCTAAAATCCATGGTTTTTTTTATGGTTTTGTACATAAATACCAATTAGTAAAAATTAATTATACGAAACGAAACGAAACAAGATTTATTAAGTAAAACTAGACTGTTAGAGAATGGCGTCCCTTTGCTCGGCGTCGGCTTAACACAGCACGACCACCTTTAGTGCTCATTCGGCTTCGGAAACCATGAACTCTAAGTCTTCTACGTTTTTTTGGTTGATAAGTTCTCTTTGGCATAACAAAATAAAAAAATTATTAAATTTACTTTGCGATTATAGTTTCTATATATATCTTATGTCAATTAATGTAACATATGATCTCTTAACAGTTCCGGAATCATAAAGATTAAATTAAGTTAATATGCCATCAAAAACAAAAAAAAGAATAGATTCTCTTATATATGAACTAAATTATGCAAATTCTCGATCACACGCTCAAGCTTTGATTATGGCAGGTAAGGTTTATGTAAATAATCAGAAAATAACAAAACCAGGTGTATTAATCAACCCTAACCTAGTAAGTATACTAGTGAAAGAATCTAAACGATTTGTTAGTAGAGGTGGAGAAAAACTCGAGTTTGCTTTAAATTCTTTTAATATCCAACCAATAAATAAAGTTGTTCTCGATATAGGTGCATCCACAGGAGGTTTCGCTGATTGTTTATTACAAAATGGTGCTTCAAAAATTTATGCTGTAGACGTTGGAAAAAATCAATTAGATTATAATTTGAGAATAAACTCAAAAGTTATAGTAATGGAAGGTATCAATGCTAGGAATCCTTTTGTTATTAATGAAAAAGTGGATTTAATAACAATGGATGTTTCTTTTATATCAGCAAGACTTTTGTTAAAGAATATTTCCACTCATTTAAAAATAGGCGGGTCGATAGTATGGTTGCTTAAACCTCAATTTGAAGCAAACCGAGAAGAAGTAGAAAAAAAAGGCCTTATAACAAATTACAAAACTCACTCAATAATAATAGGACGTTTAACCAAATGGCTTATAAATAACCAATTCAATATAAAAAATCTAACCCTATCACCCATAAAAGGTCAAACAGGGAATAAGGAGTTTTTAGTCCATTTACAACTTAATGATAATTTTCAACACGGCTTTTAATATCGAATATAAATTTAAATAGTTTATCAAGAGTTTCTATATTACTAAACTCCGTTACACTACAATTTAAACTTCTATTTTTAACTCGAATATGCAATTCTTTATTACCTTCTAAAATATACTTTAATGATTTTATTGTTTGATCAAAACGAATAAAGTAAATATCATCATTTAATACAATTGAATTAATTCCACATCGAAAACTCATTAACCTAAGTCGAACAACAGTAAATAAATTATCAAATTCTTTAGGGAGTGAACCAAATTTATCAATGGTTGTATTTTTTAAATCAAACAAATCATCATCCGTTTTAACTACTGCCAATTCATTATAAAGTGAAATACGTGTTGAAACCTCTGGAATAAAATCACTAGGAATTAATGCATTTAGATTTAATTTTAAATGTGGGCCTTTTTGTTCGTCATCTTCAAATAAATTATTTTCAACTGTATCTAATGTTTTCTGACTTCTTACTTTTTTCATTGCATGAGAAATCATCTTCATATAGAGATCAAAACCTATTGTAGATATGTGGCCACTTTGTTTTTTTCCTAATACTTGTCCAGCACCCCGTATTTCTAAATCTCTACTTGCAACCCGAAACCCAGAACCTATATCTGAAGAAGCTATAATAGTATCCAGACGAGCCTGTGCAGGTGGTGTGATAATCTTAAATTCTGGAATTGTAAAATAAGCATAACCTTGTCGATAACTCCTACCAATCCTTCCCCTTAATTGATACAACTGAGCTAACCCAAACCGATCAGCATTATCAACTATTAAAGTGTTTACTGAAGGTAAATCTAAACCAGATTCAATAATAGTTGTGCAAACTAAAACATCGAACTTTTTCGATACAAAATCTGTCATAACTTTATCTAAATTATCTGGCAACATTCTTCCATGGGCTATTCCAATGCGTAAGGTAGGCATCAAATCTTTTAGCTTATTTGCAATCATATGAATAGAATGCACTCTATTATGCAAATAATAAACTTGTCCTTGTCTAGATACTTCTCTATTAATAGCTTCTAGTATTAATTCTTCACTTTCTTCAGACACAAAAGTTTTAACTGGTAATCTATCCTCTGGTGCTGTGTCTATAGTACTCATATCCTTTAGTCCAGACATCGTCATACTAAGTGTTCTGGGTATTGGAGTGGCACTCATGGATAAATAATCAACTCCAAGGCGCATTTCTTTCAATCGGTCTTTTTGGAAAACTCCAAATCGATGTTCTTCATCAACTATAACTAATCCTAAATTTTTTACCCTGATGTCTTTTTGTAGAAGTCTATGAGTTCCAATACAAATATCAATTTTCCCATTAGACAAGTCTTGAATAATTTGTTTCTGTTCACTCTTGGGTATTAATCTACTTAACATTTTTATTTTAACTGGATAAGGTTTTAACCGGTTAATAAAAGTATCAAAATGCTGAGTTGCTAGAACAGTTGTAGGAACCAAAATCAATACTTGAGCTCCAGAATCTACTGCTTTAAATGCTGATCTCAAAGCAATTTCAGTTTTACCAAATCCAACATCACCGCAAATTAACCTATCCATAGGAGTAGTAGATTCCATATCAAATTTTACTTCGTTAATGACTCTAATTTGATCTTCGGTTTCAATGTATGGAAAAGAATCCTCTAATTCTCTTTGCCATAAACTATCAATTGGAAAACTTTTCCCCTGAGCAATTTTTCTCTTTGCGTATAAATCTAGTAAATTTTTTGCGATTTCTAAAGTATCCTCTTCAACTTGGGCTTTTGTTCTACTCCATTCCATAGTTGATAGTTTTGATAACGATGGATTTATCCCATTAGATCCTTTGTACAAACTTACTCTATGTATCATATGTATAGGAACGTAAATTTTTCCTTTATCAGCATATTGTAAAACCATATATTCTTGACTATCACCATGTTCATTCATTATTGTGGTACCAATAAATTTACCAATACCATGATCTATATGAACAACATAAGAATTTAAACTAAATTCATCTATTGATAGAGTTGATACGCCCCTTGTCTTATTTTTTCTAACTACAACATTTCTTTCCTTACTGTACCCAAAAATTTCATTGTCTGTAATAACTGTTAATTCATCCTTATCTTCATCTTCTACAATAAATCCATCTCTCAAATTACCTTCAACTAAATTAACTATATCTCTACGAAAAGATTGGGTTTGACCGATAGGTATTTCATGCTCTAATAATAATTCTTTGACCCTACTTAGATATGATGATATAACGATCACGACACCTGACTTAATCTTTGTTTTAATATCAAATAGTAGCCTATTAAATTGATTATGATATGGTAAAATAGGTTTAATAGGTACATTAAAACCTCTAGATTGAAACTCTTTTAAATCCAAAACTCTTTCAAGCTCACCCGTTTTATCGATAAATTCACTATATGAAATATATGGAGATTGGAAATTTTTTGGTAAGTTTTTTGTCTCGATAGAAATATCTTGTCGATTCTGAATTTCATCATAAAGTTCAAGGTATTTTTCTTGTACATTTTCTTTCCCATCAAAAATCACTAATCCTGACTCAGAAAAATAATCTAGTAATGAACTGTTATTATAAATACCTGCGAAAAAATCAGGGAATTCAAATTTATTGTTATCAAAATGTGGATTTTTGGATATTTCAATGGAATCTTGAAATTCAGGTTTATAATCTATTTGATCTCCAAAGTACTTTAACGATTCATTATTTGTTGGAAATATTACTTCACTAACTGGATATATTGTAACTTCTGGTATGACATCTATAGAACTTTGGGTATTTGAATCAAAATTTCTTAAACTTACTACTTCATTTCCCCAAAATTCAATGCGTATTGGAAATTTATATATAGGACAAAATATATCTACAATTCCACCTCTATGACTACATTGACCTTCGGTTTCAGTGAATTTATTTAATTTATAACCATATTCTAAAAGTAGGAATAGTAAGTCTTTAATCTTTAACGACGAACCTTCTTTAATAACTGTAACCTTTCCCTTCATTGCAGACGGGCTTATTATTTTATTGGTTACTGCTGAAATTGGTGCCACAATTATTGGTGAATATTTCGTATTTTGGCATTCAATTATTGAAGATAATGCTTTTGCTCTCTGAGTAAAAGTCATAGAATTAATGTGCAAAAATTCAAATGGAATATTTTCTAGCGGAGGATAGTAATACACCTTATTTTCCGAACCTTTTATCATCAACAAATCGTTAACTAAGCTTTCAGCTCTATTTACATCACGAGTAAGGTATAAAATAGGAGTATTCAAACTAATATCCAAAGAATTAAGCAACAGAGATCTACCACAATCAGGTACAGAGACCTCTGTGTGATAGTTGTTTTTTAATAAGTTAACCAGGCTTACATACCAGTCAAAACTATCAAATAATTCTGACAGTTTATAAAACACTATACATCTCCTGTTGACTACGTAATTACGTTGTTTTACAGTTTGTTATATTACTCTATACTAATGTCTCGAATTAACCAAGGGGATACTACATGGATGTTCAAAAAGAAACTATCGGATTTATCGGATTAGGAATTATGGGCTTACCAATGGCAAAGAACCTAATCAAAAGTAATTTCAACCTTATTGTTTATAATCGAACCGAATCCAAATCAAAAGAATTAAGTGGATCAGGTGCAAAAGTTGCTGCAACTCCAAAAGAAGTTGCAGAAAATGCCAAATGTATAATCACCATGGTTACAGATTCCCCAGATGTAGAACAAGTAATTCTTGGACAAAGTGGAATAATTGAAGGATTACAACCAAATACTATTATTATTGATATGAGTACTATTTCTCCAAAAATAACCCGAAATATTGATGAGAAACTGAGTAAAAAACAAAGCACATTATTAGATGCTCCAGTTAGTGGAGGGTCCTGGGGAGCTATTGAAGGAACTCTATCGATAATGGTTGGTGGAACTAAAAAAGCTTTTAATACATGTTTACCACTATTTCAGGCCATGGGTAAGAATATTATTCATACAGGCTCTTCTGGAATGGGGCAAACAACCAAACTTGTAAACCAAATATTAGTGGCAGGCACAATGAATGCTGTAGCCGAAGCTATGGTGTTTGCTGCAAAGTCAGGAGCAGATTTAGAAACAACTATTGAAGCCGTAGGCGGAGGTGCTGCAGCCTCTTGGCAATTAAACACATTAGGTCCTCGGTTAATAAAAGGCGATTTTGATCCTGGATTTATGATCAAGCTACAACAAAAAGATTTACGCTTAATAATTGAATCCGCACAAGATTTGAATGTTGCGATACCTGGAACATCTCTTGTTAGCCAGTTATTTGCAGGACTTTTGAGCCAAGGTTTAGGAGATGAAGGTACTCAAGCATTAGTAAAAGCTCACGAACAACTTTCAAATATTAAAGCAAGAAGTAAATAAGGAGAACCTTGAAAAATTTAACGGTTGGAATTATTAGCCCTGGAGACATGGGACATGCTGTTGGAGCACAACTCATAAATAACAATGTAAATGTAATTACTGCATTAGAAGGAAGAAGTGGAAGAACTAAATCATTAGCAAAATATGCAAAAATACAAGATGTTGGGAGCTTAACTAACTTAGTAAAAGGTTCCGATTTAATCTTATCGATATTAGTACCATCACAAGCTATACCTTTTGCTAAAACAATTTCAGATACTATCAAATCATTAGATAAATCAATTTATTTTGCAGATTGCAATGCAATTGCACCACAAACAACAAAAAAAATGTCTGAATATTTTCAAGATACATCTGCTATTTTTATTGACGGAGGCATTATTGGAGGACCTCCGACAGAAAATTACCAACCAGTTTTTTATACTAGTGGGCCCGATACAACTCTCCTAGAAAATCTAAATGGTAAGGGTATCAGAGTTACTAACATAGGCTCTGAAATTGGACAAGCTTCTGCTATAAAAATGTGTTATGCAGGTATGACTAAAGGTACCATAGCTCTGAATATTTCTGTTTTATCTACGGCCAAAATTTTAGGGGTATATGATAGCCTTATTGCTGAATTTAGTAAAAGCCAATCTGAAATGTTAAAACGAATGAATAGAATGAGTGAAGTCCATACCAAATCAAACAGGTGGGTTGGTGAAATGTTAGAAATAAGCTCCACTTTTGAATCTGCAAACCTTAGTGGGATGTTTCATAAAGGAGCAGCAGAAACCTATGATTTTGTAAGTAAAACTGAAATTGCACTCAATGAAACACCAGAAAATTACAAAGAAGACAGGTCATTAGAAGAATTAATTGATATTTTTTCCAAGTACCTAAAAAAATAGAAAAATATGTTGAAAGAATTAGATAATCTTACCCTAAAAAACTATTCGCAATAATTGGAGTCGGGATAGGGTCTATTAACTCTATTATACGAACTCATATGTTTTAAAACATATTGGCACCCTTCTTACTTTTTTTATAGCTATACTCTACAAACCCAAATGGGTATTAAACAATCTTTTTGAAAATTCCGAGGTAATTGTATCAGGTCTTATACCATCTGTATTTTTATTTGGATTAGCGGCACGATATGGTGGTAGATACTACTGCAGTATCACAAATCGACATGGCGCAAAAACTTGCCGTGTTTGCCATCGAAATTTAGGCTTACCTGATGCGTGAAAAAACAGCTTTATATATACCACACTATTCATTCTTTTCAGACTTATAATACTTCGAATAGTATACGTAATATTCTCTAAAATAGGCTTGGTACAGTATCAATGTATGATTTTGTTAGTAAATCTAAAACTTGAGTGGTATTACTATTTACCGATTATTCCAATCTTGAATAATTTTCCTATCTCGCTCGAAGGCAAGAATAGGTAATTTATCTACAGAAAATGTCTCAATATTTTGAACTTCAGAATTATCGGTCAGTTTGCCACCAATAACTTGCCCACTGTAAACTATAAGTATAATTGGGTCATCTTTTTGAGAATATACTCCAATTAATTTATCAAGCGCCACAATATATCCTGTCTCTTCAAACACTTCCCTTATTGCCGCATCTTCTACTTTCTCACCTCTATCAACAAAACCTGCAGGAAAAGTCCACTTACCTATTTGAGGCTCCAGATTTCGCTGAATTAACACAATTTTAGATTCAGCAGTGAACAAAACCCCTGTAACTACTTTCGGATCAATAAATTCCATACGATCACAATTAATACAAAAAAACCTGTTTGTGTTTTCAAAAGGTTTTAAAATCATTTCATTTGCACAAGAGGAACAATATTTAATGGTAGTCATTAATTAAAACTTAGTCAAAAATCTTTAATTTATAATTAACTACCATCATATTATAAGAAATAATAAAAAACATCCTTTAGAAGTTTGACACCTATATAATGAGGTTGATACAATTCATACCTGCTTTAACATTATTTTTTAGTACTATTGTGTAGAGGTTTTTTGTGGGTAATGAGGTACAAATAATTCAAAATACATGGATTGCTATATTCGTAGCAACTATATTTGGAATTGTTGCTATTTTAGGAATGTTTATGGCCTCATTCATTTTAGCACCAAAAAAGAAATCTGCTGACAAACTAATCACTTATGAATCTGGAATAAGACCTACACCATTTTCTTGGTCTCAAATCCATGTCCGCTATTACATTTTTGGTATTCTGTTCCTTATATTTGATGTAGAAGCAGTTTTTATATTTCCATGGGCTGCTATATTTAACGAAATAAAAGAAAATGTTAACGGTGAATTCACGCTTGCTCTCGCAAATCTAGTTTTTTATGAAATGATGGCTTTTATAGGTATCCTAATCCTCGGAATAATTTATGCTTGGAAAAAAGGAGTTCTTGAATGGAAATAAATCGAATGAAGCCAGAAGAGTGGACTCCTAAAAGAGATCATAAATTATCGATTCCTCTTACTCCCACTAGCAATGATAATTGGGAAACATCTAATTCTATTAGTTCAGGAAATATTCCTGCTCCAAACCTTCTAGATAAATCCGGAGCACCCGGTGTAATAACAGCTAAAATAGATCAATTAATAGCTCTTGCTAGAACTTCGTCACTATGGCCATTAACCTTTGGACTTGCCTGTTGTGCTATAGAAATGATGAGTACATATATGGGACACCATGATCTCGATAGGTTTGGTGTTACGCCTTGGCCTTCCCCAAGGCAATCTGATGTTATGATTGTTGCTGGCACTGTCGTAAAAAAAATGGCTAAACCCATACAACTTCTTTACGAACAAATGCCTGAACCAAAATGGGTAATTGCTATGGGAAGTTGTGCAACTAATGGCGGACCCTATTATCGCTCATATTCTGTAGTTATGGGAGTGGACCATATTATACCTGTAGACGTTTATGTTCCTGGTTGTCCTCCAAGGCCTGAAGCTTTAATGGAAGGTATACTACGATTGCAAGAAAAAATTAAACAGGATGCAAGAAGAAATGGCTGAAAAAGAAGAAATAACCGAGTCAGTATCTGAAGAATTAGATCCTGTAATTATTGAAAAGATATCAATGCTAGAAAAAAATCTAAGTATTTTTGACATAAATATTACCTCTTTTCTAGGTGAGATAAATATAAATCTAGACAAGACTAATCTTGTAGATGTTCTTACAATTTTAAAAAATTCTCCTGATACTCAATGTAATTTATTCCTTTGTTTAAGTATCGTTGATTATGAAGATAGGTTTGAAGCTGTCTATCATCTTCAATCCACCACTCTTAACCATAGATTTGTGGTTAAAACTAGCCTAGATAAAAATAAACCAATGATTTCTTCATGTATAGGAATATGGAGAGGGTGTGATTGGTATGAAAGAGAAGGGCATGACTTATTTGGAGTTGTGTTTGAAGGGCACCCCAACCTCTCTCCTTTACTCTTATACGAAGAATTTGAAGGATATCCAGGAAGAAAAGATTTTCCATTTAATGATTACAAAGAATGGTAATTTATGTCTGATCAACAAAGTTTAAACAGTGTAGATATGCTCTTAAATATGGGGCCACAGCATCCTTCAACCCATGGGGTTTTTAGAATGGTGCTCCAAATAGATGGAGAAAGAGTTCTAGATGTTGAACCCTATATCGGTTATCTTCACCGAGGTTCAGAAAAATTATCTGAAGGTGAACAATATGCCCAAATTATCACTCTATTTGATCGTTTAGACTATTTAGCTAATTTTAATAACGAACTTGTTATATGTATGACAGTTGAAAAATTAATGGGAGTAGAAGTCCCTGAACGAGCAGAATATATTCGAGTGATATTATGCGAATTGAATCGAATTGCTAGCCATTTCCTTTTTTATGGCACTATGGGAATGGATGCTGGGGCAAGTACACCAATACTTTATGGGTTTAGAGATCGTGAAAAAATTCAATCCCTTTTTGAATCTGTGAGTGGTGCTAGAATGATGCATAACTACTTCAAAATTGGAGGAATTAAAGCAGACTTACCCTCTGACTTCTTTGAGAAAATACAATGGCTACTAAACGAAATAAAACAAGGTGTAGATCAAGCTGACAGTTTATTATCCTTTAATGAAATATTCCTTAATCGTACAAGAAATATTGGGATTATAAATAGTGAAGATGCACTTGATTTTGGTTTAACTGGACCAAACTTGAGAGCTTCAGGAGTACCGTATGATATAAGGAAAAATGATCCCTATTCTATCTACGATAGGTTTTCATTTGATATCCCTATTGGTGACCGTGGTGACGTATGGGATAGATATTTTGTCAGAATACAAGAAATCAGAGAATCAGTTAAAATTATTGAACAGGCACTCAAACAAATTCCAGATGGAGAAATCACAGCAAATGTAAGAAGAATAGCAAGGCCCCCTAAAGGAGATATATTTGTTCATGCAGAAAATCCTCGAGGTGACTTTGGAGTATATTTAGTTAGCGATGGATCAGATAAACCATACCGGCTAAAAATACGCCCACCATCATTTTGTAGTTTAATGGCATTAAAGCATATGATGAGAAACGCTTATGTTTCAGATGCTGTTATGATATTAGGTTCAATAGATATAGTATTGGGTGAAGTTGATCGATGAGTATATTGGAACTTTTCTTATTACAAATAAAAATCGTTTTGCTCTTTGGAGGGCTGACGATTGTTGTATTGTCACTAACATGGCTCGAGAGAAGAGTCTTAGGTAAAATACAACGAAGAATTGGTCCTAACCGAGTAGGGCCACAAGGATTACTTCAACCTATAGCTGATGCTATCAAGCTGGTGACAAAAGAAGATATAATTCCTGAATCTGCAGATAAATTGATATATTGGCTTGCACCTATTGTTGTCTTTGTTCCTCCTTTTGTAATATGGGTAACCATACCTATTGCAAGCAACACTACAACTTTAGCTGTAAATAATATGCATTTAGGGTTGCTCTTTGTTATTGCTTTAACAGTTATTTCGATAACTGGATTAGTTATGGCAGGATGGGGGTCAGCAAATAAATATGCAATTCTTGGAGGTTTAAGATCAACAGCTCAGCTTATTAGTTATGAAATACCGCTAATCATGGTTGCAATCTCTGTATTAATTTTATGTCAAACGACAGATTTAAAAGAGATTGTTGATAAACAAAATATCATACCTTACGCACTATACTTACCATTAGGCCTACTCCTCTTTTTTATTGCAGGAATAGCAGAAGTTGGTAGAGTCCCTTTTGATATATACCATGCAGAGTCTGAAATCGTAGGAGGACCTTTTGTAGAATATAGTGGTGCACATTGGTCAGTTTTTTACCTTGCTGAATATATACAAACATTTACAATAGCTGTCCTAACAACATTATTATTTCTTGGAGGATGGCATATCCCATTCATTTCACTAGAAGAAAATATTGTTTTAGGATTCTTTATCACAATCATAAAAGCATATGCTGTTGTTATGATCATATTTTGGTTTAGAGGAACCTTCCCAAGAATGAGAATAGATCAACTTATGGCTTTTGCATGGAAAATATTAATTCCTTTATCATTTGCTAATGTTGTTATCTCATCTGGTATTATTTTTTACGATATTCCTCTTATAGTATTGTCAATAATTAACATTCTTATAACTTTAGCAATTGGTTATGTCTTATATAACAAGTTTACTACTCCAGCAAAAATAGATGCTGAAGAAATGTTACGTAAAGCTAGAAATTATAAATTACCAGAGGGAATATAAATGTTAAGCAGTATGAGGGGTTTAATGACCACAATTAGTGAATTTTTCAGACCAATTGTCACTGCACAATATCCTGAAAAGCACCTACCCATAGCAGATAGATATATGGGATTTCCAGTTTTAATGTACGACGGCGTAATTGATGAACCGTATTGCACTGGATGCATGGTATGTGTTAGAAATTGTCCTACTGATTGTATGAGTGCAATAATGAAAGATAATCCTAAGAATGAATCTGGTGAAAGTAAGCGAAGAAAGATAATTGACGAATTCGAAATTAATTTAGGTCGCTGTATTTTATGCGGGATCTGTGTAGAAGTTTGTAATTTTGATGCAATAGAAATGAGCCACCAACATGAACTATCTGTGGTCAATCGAAATGGAAACCGGGCCAACTTACCACAACTTCTAGAGATGGGTAAAAGTTATCAAGCAGAAACAAATTGGACTCCTCCTATAAAACCCCCAAAAGAATCTAAGGAATAGAATGAATAGTCTATTAGTATTTTATATTATCAGTTCTATAATTACTGCATCTGCAATAGGGGTAGTAACTAGCCGTCATGTAGTACATGCCACGTTTTATTTATTGATTAGCTTGTTTGGTGTAGCTGGAGTATATGTTGTTTTACTCTCTGAATTCTTAGCTATTGTACAAATTCTTCTTTATGGCGGGGCAATAATTATTGTAATCCTCTTTGCTTTAATGCTTTCCAATATTTCAGATTTTAATTTACAAATAGAAAATAAACATTGGAAATTTGCTCTTTTAGGTTCAATTTCATTTTTTATAACTGGCACTATTGCATTTTTTACTACTGGTGGTAATTCTGTAACTGGAATATATGGAACCAATATGAGAAATATTGGCATAGAACTTTTTTCATACTGGGGTATCCCTTTTGAAGTAGTATCAGTGATACTTCTTGTTGCTTTAATTGGGGCAATAGTTGTATCAAATACTGAAAGAGGAAAATAACATGAGTGAATTAAGCCTTATACACATACAAATAGCAAGTATAGTTTTATTTTCCATAGGAATATATGGAGTACTCTCTAGAAGAAATGCTGTTTTAATTTTACTGGCAATCGAGCTCATGCTTAATGCTGTTAATCTTAATCTTATCGGGGTAAGTGTGTTTTTAGATCAATCAAAATTTTTAGGCCACATTCTCGTAATATTCATTATTACAGTTGCTGCAGCTGAAGTTGGTTTAGCCCTTGCAATTGTTTTGAAACTTTATAAAGAAAAACGAAATACCAACGTTGATGAACTTGATGTTCTAAAATGGTAATAATTTACTCAAGGGAATATATTAATGGAAATCGCTGAAGAGGTTTTAAAAGCACCCAGTAACTTAGGAATAGTATGGTGGGCACCAATACTCTATATTCTTTCATTTGTTTTGTTAGGACTACTAACTAGAACAAAAATAAAATATACCTATTTTATTCCTATAATTGTCTCATTTATTACTATTGGAATATTTATAACTGTATTTAGTACATTCTACACTCATAACTGGGAAAGATACCATTGTGACATTATAGGAGTTTGTTGGAATGGTGTAGATCCTTGGTTTGTAATTGGTGATATACAAATGCATTTCGGGGCGATTATTGACGGCCTAACAGTAACAATGTTGGGGTTAATAAGCATAGTCGGGTCATTAGTCTTAATCTATTCAGTAGCTTATATGAAGGATGACCCCAGGAAAACTTGGTATTTTTCATGTATGTCGTTTTTTATTGCTGCCATGTTATTTCTCATATTGGTAAATAATTTATTGTTAATATATGTAGCGTGGGAACTAGTTGGGTTAGGTTCATATTTACTAATAGGATTTTGGTATGGAAAACAAAGTGCAGTCGATGCCGCCAAAAAAGCATTTATTACAACCCGTATAGGTGATGTTGGATTAATGGTTGGTATCTTGATCCTTGGTATGAACTTTACTACTCCAGAAGGATCTATTGGTACATTCCATATCCCCGATATTATAAAAGCTGCAAGGGACGGGATGTACAGCTCAACAGAGCTTAATTGGGCATGTATTCTCATTTTTCTTGGAGCTATGGGCAAATCAGCTCAATTTCCACTGCATATTTGGCTACCAGATGCCATGGAAGGGCCTACACCAGTCAGTGCGTTAATTCATGCAGCCACAATGGTAACTGCTGGAATATACCTTATCGCAAGATTATTCCCATTATATGAAATATCTACCATAGCACTTACTTTTGTAACAATTATTGGGTTAATTACAGCAATAGTCGCAGCCACAATGGCATTAGTCATGAATGACTTGAAGAAAATCCTTGCTTACTCAACTGTGAGTCATTTAGGGTTAATGATTTTTGGTATAGGAACAGGTGGTTACGGAGCAGCAATGTTACATCTTGTAGCTCACGGATTCTCAAAAGCTCTTCTCTTCCTTTCAGCTGGGAATATCATGCATTCGTTACATGAAGAAACAGATATACGGAAAATGGGCAACTTGAAAAAATACATGCCGATAACAGCTATTTGTTTTCTTATAGGAGCATTATCCCTATCAGGTATACCCCCATTAAGTGGTTACTTTAGTAAAGACATGCTTCTTCACGGGGTAACACATGGTGAGATAGATTTTTCAAATATTTATTTTATATTAAGTCTAGTTATTGTATTTCTTAGCTCTCTTTATATGACAAGAGTCTTTATTCTAGTATTTTGGTCTAAATCAACAACAGAACACACCAACATTCATGAAGCACCAAAAACAATGAATATACCTATAATTATCTTAACATTCTTTACTATTGTATTTGGAATAATAACCTGTTTGATTTATCAAAATACTAAACTTGATCTTTTATATTTAGTAACTTTAGGATTTATGGAAAACCCACTACATTTTGAATTTGATATGGTACTGTCTATACTTTCTGTTGGCTCTGCTCTAGGTGGAATAATAATTGGATATTTGTTATACCAGGAAAACTATATAAATCAACCTATTTTCAAGACAAGAGTGCTAAAATCCCTAAATAATATTATCTCCCGTAAATACTACTTAGATGATGTGTATGATTGGATAATATCTAATATCGTTAATAATATAACAAGTGTTGTATCTTATGTTGATAGAGTATTTATAAATGACATTATAATAAATAGTCCTGGTGAAGCAATCAAAGCAACTTCAAACAAATTACGGTATATTCAAACCGGAAAAGTATATAATTATGCTTTTTTTATTGTCCTTAGTATATCAATTATCGTACTGCTCTGGATATTTATTGAAACTGGTAAAATCTTATAGGAGCCCTAATTGGATAGTTGGATATTACCTTTAATACTTATTGTCCCGGTTGTAACATTACTGGCTATACTCTTCATCCCAAAAAACAATGACCCCATAATTAAAAATATTGCAATTTTTGGTTCATTAATTTCAGGATTACTATCTTTATATATTTTTATTACATATAGCCAAACAAGAGATTTAAACCAGTTTGACTTTTCAATTTTATGGCTTAGTAATTTATCGATTCGTTTAGATTTTGGTATAGATGGAGTATCGGCATTGATGGTTTTATTGGTAGGAATTGTTTATCTAACCGGTACACTTATTTCTTGCAAAATAACCGAAAGAATCAAAGAATTTTTCGTATTATACATACTCCTAATAATTGGGGTGTATGGTGTATTTATATCACAAGATCTTTTCTTCTTCTTCTTCTTTTATGAATTAGCAGTAGTTCCCATGTATTTATTAATTGCTGTTTGGGGCAGTAATTCTGATTTTAAAACATTTTCAAGAACTAAAGAATATGGTGCATTAAAATTAATGCTTGTACTTGTAGCAAGCAGCATACTTATTTGGATCGGGATTTTATCAACATATTTCGTAGCCAATCAAAATAGCTTCTTGTTTACAGATTTAGCTAATGCAAATATAGGAAGTGAATTTCAAATAATTATCTTCCCATTCTTTTTAATTGGTTTTGGTGTATTAGCAGGTTTGTGGCCATTTCACACATGGTCGCCAGATGGGCATGTCGCTGCACCTACTTCAGTAAGCATGGTTCATGCTGGTATTTTAATGAAATTAGGTGCTTATGGAATATTACGAAGCATAGAATTTTTACCCGCTGGAGCTAAAGAATGGATGTGGCTCTTACTAATTTTAGGAACTATAAATGTAATTTATGGTGCATTGTCTGCTATGGCTCAAAAAGACCTCAAATATGTCATTGGCTATAGTAGCGTGAGTCATATGGGTTATGTTTTAATGGGGCTTGCAACATTAAATGTGATAGGTACAGCAGGTGCAGTACTGCAAATGTTCTCACATGGAATAATGACTGCCCTATTTTTTGCACTTGTCGGTGTAATATATGAACGAACTCATAGTAGGGATATTGAAACTCTTGATGGATTAATAAAACCTATGGGTATAGCTGGAACCTTATTTGTTATAGCTGGACTCACATCATTGGGTCTACCTGGTTTAAGCGGATTTGTAGCAGAGCTCTTCATATTTATAGGAGTATTCCAAACCAACCCATTTATGGCAATTTTAGGAGTAATAGGTGCAGCAATCACTGCTATATATATATTACGATTAATCGCAAGAATATTTTTTGGCACAGTCTCAGAAAAATGGGCTAACCTTCCAGACATTAACATACTAGAATTAATACCAGCTGTAATACTTACATTCTTTATAGTACTTATGGGAATTCTTCCAATTTACTTTATTGAACCGATTAACGAAACGGTAAAGCTATTAATTAATACATATATTTCAAATTTCACAGACCTAGTTGGATAATAAATGGAAAATATAACAAACAACTTATCATATCTCATACCAGAAATTCTAATTATCGTACTAGGATTTACCATAATAGGTGTTGGAATTTTTACACGAGTACGAAATAAATTTGTACTCCCTTTTATTTCTGTTACTGGACTAATCATTACAGCACTTTTTATCTATTATAAATTTGACTTTGGGAACATTCAGACGTTATCTACAACAAACCATAACCAAATGGATGATTTATTAATCTATGGAGGATTGCTGAAATTAGATTCATTTTCTTTGCTTTTCAAATTCATATTTATCATTATTGGAATTTTCATTACCCTCATGTCAATTGATTACGTTGATAAATATATTAATCATGAAGGAGAATATTATGGACTAATAGTCCTTTCTATTGCCGGTATGATGATAATGGCAGCAGCTAATGAATTGTTAACAGCCTATATAGGCTTAGAGTTACTTAGTTTTAGTTTATATATATTAGTATCATTAGGAAATGACCCCGAAAAAACTAATGAATCTAGCATTAAATATATTTTACTCGGAGGATTCACATCTGCGCTTGTACTCTATGGTATCAGCCAAATATACACAGAACTTGTGAAAAATGACATATTAAACCCTACATTCTTCACATCCATTGGAACTTATGCCTCACAGTATGAAAATTTCCCACCTCTCTTTATATTCGGTCTCTTTCTTTTAATAACAGGTCTCGGGTTTAAAATCGCAGCAGTTCCTTTCCATACTTGGGCTCCAGATATTTATGAAGGAGCTCCATTGCCAATAGCTGCTTATTTAGCAACAGCATCTAAAGTTGCGGGAATCGCTTTAATTCTAAGAATCTTCTCTGAAGTTTTTGAAGGTTCACACTCAAGTTTAATCGTTATTGTTGCAATTTTGGCGATCCTTACAATGTCATTAGGGAATATTACGGCAATTGCACAAACAAAATATCGAAGACTTATAGCATACTCAGGAATTAGTCATATGGGATACATCCTAGTAGGATTAGCAACTGATACTGTAGACTCATATTCAGCAATAATTTTCCACTCAATAGGATATATATTTTCAAGCTTAGTAATATTTAGTGTTTTAGTATGTTTTTATAACAAAACTAACAAAGACAATATTAGTGATTTATCTGGTTTATACAAAACAAATTCTTTTCTTGCTTTGGGTATAACAATAGCATTGCTATCAACTGCAGGGTTGCCATTTTTTGTAGGGTTTATTTCTAAATTTTATCTATTCTTAGCTGCTGTTGCACAAGGTCTTTTATGGCTTGTTATAATAGCTCTGATAAACAGCCTGATTTCATTATATTATTATTTAATGGTAATAAAAGAAATTTATGTGGGTACACCAATAAATGAACAAGGTATATCTACTAATAATCTAGAAAAATTTATTGTCGTCTCTTCATTGATTGGCGTAATTGGTCTAGGGCTGTACCCAGAAATAATTATGGGCGCAATAAATAGTGCAGCAATTGCAGTACGTATAAATTAATAAGGAAAAATAATGCCAGATATATACCAGATGCAATCTATACATGCTCAAGAAATTTTAGATTCAAGGTCTAATCCGACAATTAGAGTATCTGTTACTTTATCAGACGGAAGTGAAGGTGCAGCCAATGTACCTTCAGGAGCTAGTACCGGCGTCCATGAAGCGATTGAGTTACGAGATAACGACCCTAATAGGTATTCGGGTAAAGGTGTCCTCAAAGCAGTAGCTAATGTAAATGGAATAATCGCAAAAAAATTATACGGAATGGAATTTAGTGATATAGAAACTATTGATAAGAACTTAATTGAACTAGATGGTACTGAAAATAAAGCAAGTTTAGGTGCAAACGCGATTTTAGGAGTATCTCTTGCTACCATCCATGCAATATCTAAATCTAAAAGGATCCCTTTGTATGAATATATTTCAAATATAACACAAAACGATATTACTCTCCCCGTGCCAATGTTCAATATATTAAACGGAGGAAGTCATGCTTCTAACTCTACAGATATTCAAGAATTTATGGTTATCCCTGTCGGATTAAGCTCTTTTAGTGAAGCTTTACAATTTGGAGCAGAAATATATCAAGCATTAAAATCTATATTAACTCAAGAAGGTAAATCAACAAATGTTGGTGATGAAGGCGGTTTCGCTCCTGAAATGAAATCTAATCAATCAGCTATAGAAACAATACTAAAAGCTATAGAAAAATCTGGATATAAAATCTCTAAAGATTGTTATTTAGGATTAGATGTAGCTGCTTCAGAATTTTATACTGATTCTAAATATATACTTCAAAAAGACAACCTTAAGCTAACCAGTGATCAAATGGTTGACTATTTAGTTAATTTAGTTGATTCATATCCAATCTTAAGCATTGAAGATGGTTTAGCTGAAGATGACTGGGAAGGATGGTCGAGTTTAACTGAAAAAATCGGTGGTAAAATCCAATTAGTAGGTGATGATTTATATACTACAAATGTTTCGAGACTTACAAAAGGTATTAATAAAAAAAGCAGTAATTCAATCCTCATAAAATTCAATCAAATTGGATCTATAAGTGAAACTTTTGACGCAATTAATTTAGCAAAAAATGCTGGGTGGAGTACAGTGATTAGCCACAGATCTGGTGAAACAGAGGATGTAACAATTTCTGATTTGTCTGTTGGGACAGGAGCGGGCCAAATAAAAACTGGAGCGCCTGCAAGAAGTGAAAGAGTAGCAAAATATAATCGATTATTAAGTATTGAAGCAGAGTTAAAAGGAAATGTATCCTACGCAGGTAAATCTGCATTTCCATTCTTATCATAATAAGGATTAAAAAATGGTAGCAAAAATTGGAATAAATGGGTTCGGGAGGATTGGAAGACAAATACTCAGAGTCATTATGGAACAATACAAAAATGACCTAGAGGTAGTGTCTATCAATGATGGAGGTAATATAGAAACTAACGCTCATTTATTTAAATATGATAGTACATATGGAACTTATAATGGAAATGTTAGTCATCACGATAATGTTTTAGAAATAGATGGTCAAAAAATTATTAAAACAAGCGACCGAAATCCTTCCAATTTAGATTGGTCTAAATATGAGGTCGATATTGTCGTGGAATCAACTGGGAACCTTACAGATAGAGAAAGTGCCTCTACGCATTTAACTAATGGAGCAAAGACTGTTTTAATCACTGCACCTGCTTCAAACGCTGATCTTACTATGGTACTCGGAGTAAATGAGCATGAATACGACCCTGAAATTCATCATGTAATATCAAATGCATCTTGTACAACTAATTGTGCTGCTCCTTTAGTCAAAGTTCTCCATGATAACTTTGGAATAAATCAAGGCCTCATGACAACTGTACATTCATACACAAATGATCAAAAAGTCCTTGATGGTAACCATAAAGATTTACGAAGAGCAAGGACTGCGGCAGGTAATATAATACCTACTTCTACTGGAGCTGCAAAAACTTGTACTGTAGTCATTCCAGAATTACAAGGAAAAATTCATGGGGTTGCATTACGTGTACCTACACAAACAGTTTCTGTAATCGATTTCGTCGCAACTTTGGATAAAAAGGTTACTCCTGAAGAAATCAATAAGGCTTATAAAAATGCTGCAGATACCACTATGTCGGGTATTCTAGACTACTGCAACGAACCTTTAGTCAGTAGTGACTTCCGCGGAAGTCCATACAGTTGCATAATTGACTCACTCTCCACAATGGTTCTAGGCAATTCAATGGTTAAAGTATTAGGCTGGTACGACAACGAATGGGGATATTCATGTAGGACAGTCGAAATGTTGAAATTTATAGCTAATAAATAAACTTAAGACTCTCAGTTTGATAGAACCTAGTGATAAACTGGAATAAAAAATCAATCAGTACTAATGCTGGAATAATTAGTAAATCTATAATAATAATTATAATAATTATAGGTTTTTTGATACGTTTGTATGGTCTTAACTGGGATGGTGGATATTATTTCCATCCTGATGAACGTTCTATTTATATGCGTGTTGATTGTATGTATAAGGTACTAATGAGTTCTATTGGATATCTTGATTGTATCAAATCTCCGCCTTTTGATTTAACCGAACCTGGAATACCTTCGCTTCAAACTTTTCTAAACAGTGAAAAAAGTCCTCTAAATCCTCATTGGTTTCCACTTGGAAGTGTCATAATATATCTTTTATTATTTACAAAGGCTCTCATTTCTCCATTTTACAATATGGGGATTTATGACCTTTATCTTATAGGTAGACCTCTTTCAATGCTGGCTGACACAGGGTCAATGATATTTATTTTTATCATTACAAAAAGGATTTTCGGAGAAAGAGCAGCATTTCTATCATTACTTATATTTGCATTCTTACCAGCAAGTATTCAACACAGCCACTACTATCGACCAGAACCATTCTCCGTCCTTTTTATTTTAGCCAGCTTTTGGTCAATGATTAAGTTACATGAAAAGCAATCATTGAAAAATTACCTTTTAGTAGGCATATTTATTGGACTTTCTCTTTCTTTCAAAATAAGTGCTCTATCTTTATGTATACCTTTATTTATTTTATTTCTCAAACTTCTTATCCCAAAAATAATGAACTTTGCAAATATCCTCAGCCAACTACATCAACTAAAAATGTTTCTATTAACTGGGATAATCATTACCATAACTTATACTCTATTAAATCCGTATGCAATATTAGATTTCAAAGAATTTTGGGAATGGAATTCAAGAGAAATAAATATTATTAATAATGCAGGGGTAGTTCCTTACACCATTCAGTATTTAAATACACCTAATATTATTTATGAATTTCTACAAACTACAAAATGGAATTTAGGTTTACCCACTGGAATTACATTATGGATATTATTTATTACTGCCATAATTTGCAACATAAAAAACCCTAAAGTTAATGAAATACTACTTTTATCATGGGGATTTGCATATTTTATTACTATAGCAACTGTAGATGTGAAATTTACAAGATATATGTATCCTTTACTACCTATAATGATCATTATAGGTTCAGGTTACCTAGTACTTATTTATACATATCTGAATAATAAAAAAGGAATTGTAAAAAGCCTTGCTTCATTATTACTTATAGGGATTCCTTTATCTTCTGTGTTTTACGGTTTGGCCTATAGCAATATCTATAGTAATGAACATACAGCTATACAAGCAAGTCAATGGATAAATAAAAATATACCTATAGGTACAAAATTTATTAATGATAATCATTGGGATGAATCTATTCCAGATATTTCTGGATATCAAATAAAACAAATACCTATATTTGAAACCGATAGTCAAGATAAAATTTTTGAATTAGCACTCGATTTATCATCCTCTGAATACATAATATTTTATAGCAATAGAACATATGGAGCTATATTTAATAATTCATCTAACTACCCTATTAGTGCTTCATATTATACAAATCTTTTTACTGAAGAATTAGGATATAGCTTAATAAAATCGTTCAGCCAATATCCAAAATTAGCAGGTATTCATTTTAAACATGATACATTCTCTAACAACAACATCCCTATACCTGTAGGTTTTCCAACCGATCAAGACCCAGGATTATATATTAACCTAGGTTATGGAGATAATGATATCGTAAATTATGATCATCCTTTGGTATTAATATTTAAAAATATTGAACACTATAATCCTGACCTTATATATCAAAAAGTATTTGCTGGCCGTACTGAATTCCCTCCTGTTATTAATTCAATGCTTAGTGATGAAAATAGAATTAACCAAACCAAAGGAGGGACCTGGAGTAAAATTTTTACGCAAAATATTTTAGCCGAAAAAATACCTGTGCTATCTTGGCTTTTACTTATAGAAATGCTAACAATAATTTTCTTGCCCATATCATTAGTTCTTTTCCGCAGACTCCCGGATAAAGGATATGCAATCAACAAGTTATTCTCTCTATTCATTATTGCGTATTTAACATGGATCCTAGTTTATTTAAAAATTCTTACCTTTACTGCATCTTCAATAATTTTACTTGTTGTTATACTTGGAGGTATTTCTTTGCGAGTATTTTATAGTAATAAAAACTATATACTCATGACCATAAAAAGTAATCTTTCTCTCTTTATTATTCAAGATATTTTATTTGTGACCACTTTTAGCGTTTTTGTAACCATTCGTTGGTTTAATCCAGATTTGTGGCATCCATATTTAGGTGGTGAAAAACCAATGGATTTTGCCTATCTTAATGCAATTATTAAATCAACAACTATGCCTCCATTTGATCCATGGTTTGGGGGAGGGCAAATTAATTACTATTATTTTGGCCAATTTTTTATAGCAGTTTATATAATTTTCTCTGGTATAGTTCCAGAAATCGCTTACAACCTCTCAATACCGCTCTTATATGCACTCACAGCTATTCTCTCATTCTCTATTGGTTATAACCTTTATTCTCTCTACAAAGAAAAAGTTGATTTGAACAAAGCATCATTATTTGCTGGAATAATAACATTCTTTTTAATAGCTATATCAGGAAATTTCGGAATACTTTACCAAATAATAGATAACCCCAGTTATCTAATTAGCCCTACACGATTTGACTGGTGGGGACCAAGCAGAATGATGGCACCCCAATTTAGTATTACAGAGTTTCCTTTTTGGACATTTTTATTTGCTGATTTACATGCTCATCTTATAGCTATACCTTTTACTATCCTCTCTATACTTGTTGGATTAAATGTTGCTGTATTATTAAAAAATACTAAGAATAAAATCACTAAAGACTTTATTTTCAGTTTCTTATCTTTAGGATTAATATTAGGTTCTTTAGCAGTTATTAACACTTGGGATTATCCGACCTATTTAGTAATTTCAATATTTATGATTGTCATTGGATTATTTACCTCATTTCAATCATTACAAATTAGTATCACTAAAACCATTCTATTTTTACCAGCACTCATATTTATTTCTTATCTTCTGTATTTGCCATATCATTTGGATAATGAGATTTACACATCAGGATTTCATTTAAGTAATGAACAGACAAAAATTACTGACTTTGTTTCAATTTATGGGTTTTTTCTATTCATATTTATTTCATATTTCATATTTAAAACTGTCAAATATTATCGATCTTTATCAATATCAAAAGAAATAATTATACCTTCACTCATAATCATTATTTCTACTATTGGGGTAGTATTATCTATTACTTTCTATCTAGGGTATTTAACAGTTGGAATAATTTTTATTTTAATCCTCATCCTCTTTTTAATAACTATTGAATTTTACATAAATTCTAGTGGTAATAGATTTTATTTATTGCCTATATTTTTTATATTACTTTCTCTAGGAATCTGTGTTTTTGTTGATATATTTACCATTGATAATGATATAAATAGAATGAACACTGTCTTTAAATTCTATAATCAAGCATGGATTCTATTTTCAATTGGATCAGCATTCCTACTTACTGTGCTTTTAGATTCCAATAGCCATAAAGTTACGATAAAAAATATTCCGATCACCTCTATCTGGACTATTATCTTTGTTTGTTTTTTTATTAATGCATCTTTATTTGCACTCTATGGAACTTCTTCAAGAGTTAATAACCGTTTTTCAACAGATTTCAGAAGTTTAAACGGTATGGAATTTATGAAATACTCTACATATACAGATACTAAAGCTCCATTTTGGAACCCTGAAATGGGTGGTATAGAACTAAAATATGATCATGAAAGTATTTTGTGGATTAGGGATAATATTGAAGGATCACCCGTCATTGCTGAAGCCACGACAGAGCCTCACAGGTACATGTGGGGTAACCGTATATCAATTTATACAGGGAATCCTGCGGTGATAGGATGGGGATGGCACCAAACCCAACAAAGGGCATCGATAGAATCAATAGATGAAATCAATACAAGAATCCAGGATGTCAAAGTTTTCTTTTCTACTGAAAATAAAAAATTAGCAACTAATATTGCCCAAAAGTACAATATTCAATATATCTATGTTGGAGAATTAGAAAAACTCTATTATCCATTAGAAGGTCTGAAAAAATTTGATTATATGATTTCAGAAGGATTTCAAAGAATCTATCTAAGGAATGGCGTTTCTATATACGAAATTAAAAACATTTAATTACACAGCGTCTTCTTGAACTAGTGCTTTTTCCCATGTTAAGTATTTCAACATAAGTTCACGATTACCTAAAGGATGAACAAAAACATCATTTGGATAGTCATACTCATTATTGCTATCAATAGTTAATGGTAATTTATTTGAGTTCCAATCATCTAAACCATTAGCTAATACTATAACGTTACCATATCCAAGTTCTCTTAGTATTTTGGTAGCAAGTGTTGATCGTAATCCATCATTGCAAACTAAGATGATTTTTTCTTCTTTATTAGGGATTACTGTACCAATATATATTTCTAGCCAATCTTTGGGAAGCCAGTATGAGTTAGCAATATGACCATTTGTGTAATCAACACTATTTCCCAAATAAAGAATTGTCTGATTTTCGTTATTCCTTATACTTTCTAATAAACCACTTGAAGAAATAGATTTATAATCTGTCAGAAGGTTTAATAAAGGATCTGGAAAACCAGAAGTAAATTGAAAATCAATATCAAAACATTTTTCCAAACCGCCAGATACTACTTGGACATTATTATATCCCATTCTCTTTAGCCAGTAGGCTCCAACTGTTGACCGTGTCATATCGTTACAAAGTAAGATAATTCTAGCATTCTTCACACCTATAGTTTCATCAGTACGTTGAATTAATTGACCACCAGCCATCCAATCAAACATTGATAAATGAGATTTTTTATATTCAGATACTGTTCTAACATCTATATAGTAAATATTGCTTTCAACATTTGCGGAGATAATCTTTTTTAATTCTGATTGATCAATGGTTTTAATTTCATTCTGCGATCGCATATTCTTAGCTAATTCTTGAGCAATTTTTTTAAAATTGGAAGTAGTGTCTATAAAGTCTTCAACTTGATTATTATATTGGAGTTCGTATCCGGCTAATAACCATCCCATGGTCCCATCTTTCAATGAAATAATATCAGTGTATCCTAAAGCATGCATCAAGCTTGCTCCAATGATACTTCTTGTCCTACCTCCACAATGAATAACTATTTGTCCATCAAATTCCTCATCTAGTTCCGGAACTCGATTTATAAGTTCTCCATTTGGTATATTTATACTATTCGGCATAGTTGCTCTTGAATACTCTTCAGGTGTTCTTGTATCAATTAGTAATAATTTTTCTCCATTTTCCATCTTTTTAAATAATTCTTCAGGAGTCACCTCAGGAGGATCATCAGCATGCAGTACTTGTTCTCCAAAAGATTTACTTGGAACATTCATACCTTCAGTATAAGAATAGCCTTCTGCTATCCATTTATTTAATCCCCCATCCAAAACCAACACATTGGAATAACCAATATCTATCAGTTGGGGTACAGTATAAAATGATCTTTTAGAATCACTATCATTTAATATAATTTTTGTATTTTTAAAAGGAATTAGGCGTGGTAATTGGAATTCAATATCAGATCGAGGAATAGAACTAGAACCCAATATATGTTTTTCATTAAACTCAGATTTAGTCCTAACATCAAGTAAACAAAAATCATTGTGACTGGAAATTAGTTCAAATAATTCTAAACAACTTATGTATTGTATATTTTTCATAATATCAACCTTTATTAAATTTAGGATATGAGCCAAATACCCTTATATCGTTTGTTTGCTTCCTCAATTTCTCCATAACAACTTTAATATTTTCATCGTTTTGGTGTCCATCAAAATCTATTAAAAATATGTATTGTCCCAATCCTTCTCTTGATGGACGAGATTCTATTTTTATTAAATTGATGTCATTAGATGCAAAAATGCCTAAAGTGTCATATAGTTGGCCTGGTTTATCAACATCATATGTAAAACACAAAGAAGTTTTATCAAATCCTGTAGAATCCGTTGCGTCCTTACCAAGAATCACAAATCTTGTTACATTCGTTGAATTATCCTGTATACCCATGTGTGAAACTTTCATCCCATAAAGTTCTGCTGAACCTAAATTTCCTATTGCAGCACCATTACTATCACCTTTTATTTGTTCAACAGCTGAAGCTGTACTTAATGATGCAATCAAATTTGCTTGAGAGAAATTAGCTTCTATAAACACTTTACATTGAGCTAACGCTTGAGGATGAGAGTAGATATATTTTACATTATTAACATCTGTATTCGGATCGATTATAAAATGATGATCAATTTTAATAATTACTTCATCACAAATGATTAAAGATGCGTCATGAATTAATAAATCAAGCGTATCTACTACTGATCCATTAAGGCTATTTTCAATGGGTAAAACTGCTAGATCACAATCAAAGTTTACAGAATCATAAACTAAACGAAAGCTTGAGTGTGGGATTAATGTAGCTTCAGAATCATAATGACGTGCTGCTAATTCTGTAAATGTCCCAGCCGGGCCCAAATATGCAATAATACTAACCATAAACTCTCCTACATCGTAAGCCAATTATTTAATACTCTTATTGAATCTTCATTACCTAAAAATACTAATTCATCTCCAATATCAATAGTTGTATTTGATTCTATTTCTTTTGTATTACCACGAATGTCCATCATCATCAAAAGACTTGTATCATCCGGCAATTGTATATCATTAACTTTAATTCCAGTAACATTGCTTTCTAACTCTACATGAACACGAAATATTTTTCTTCGAGAATTTTCTGATAAAGGCATTTCAAAAAATGATGGTTTTTCAGCATTGGGGATACTATCTTCTAAGTCTTGCAATATTACATCAGTTTGATTTATTGTCACATCAATACCTAACTTTTTAAATAAAGATTCATTTTCTGGGTTATTGACTAAAGCTATAGTTTTAGGAATATTAAATGATAATTTAGCAACCTGGCATCCAACTAAATTTGATGAATCATCACCTGTTACAGCAATTAATAAATCAGCTCTCCTAACACCCGCCTTTTCAAGGGTATTTGGTTTTGTACCATCAGCTTGAAGAGCTATGCTTCCAAAAGCATTAACAACTAAAGAATAGCGAACAGGATCTGGTTCAAGCACTAATACTTCATTGCCACTCGCAAGAAGCTCGGAAGCTAGGTTATATCCTATTGTTCCACACCCTAAAATCAATACGTACATTTTTATCCTTATTTGTTACTTAATTGAATCTAACACGATATCAGATATCAAACTTGTTGAGCTAATTACATTAAGCCCTAATTTACGATATATACCATCTTTTTTAGAATCAGAAATCAAACATAAAATTATCGGAACTCTATAGAGAGATTTAACTTTTTGAGCAGCTAAGATATTTCGATTATCACTAGGTTCTAAAGCTATAAATATATCACTTTGGGATATATTTACTAATTCTAAATCACTGGAATCAGTTCCATCTCCAATTATTGTTTTTATGTTTTCCGTTTCTTGAATAATAAGAAAATTTTGTTCATGCATATCAATAATACTAATTTTATTTTCTTGATTAGCCATCTTTTCAGATACATTAACAGCTATTTCATTGCACCCCATAATAACAATATTCATTAATCACCCTTTATTAGTTGGTATTATAATCTTTGTGCTCTATATAGTAATACAGGACAATGAGCATTTTCTAGAACATACGGAACAGTATAACCTAACGTAAAAGAACCATGTGCTCTTTTATAATTAGACGACATAATAATTAAACTCGCATCACGATCGATTGATTCCTGAATTATAGCTAACCCAGCTTCTCGTGCTTGTAATAATTCTGATTCTACTCGCAAATTAGTTTTTTTTGCTTGTGCTTCGACCGCAGTAAGAACACCATCTCCTAAATTAAAATCAGGTGCAATATCAGCATCTAATGGTAATTGACGATTCACTTCAATAACATGAAAAACAAAAACTTGACCTTTATAGTGTTGAGCCATAACTTTTGCCATCTCAATTGCTTTATCATCAGATTCATTCCCTATTACAGGTACAACTATAGTATATCTACTCATACTTTACCCAACCATCCATTAATTATTCAAATCTTCTGCGCGCATACGGTCAAGTAAGTCATCTCGACCTGCAATAAATAAAACATCATTTTCACGTATGGATTCGTCTTTTGCAGGAAAAATTATCGGATCTTTGCCTCGGCGTATTGCCAAAACGGATACACCGTATTTATCCCTAGTACCACCAAGTCCAGATTCTTCTATAGTTTTACCAATTACATTAGTTGGAGGCTTCACTCTACTAATACCAAATTTAGATGCAATTGATAGATAGTCTTGTACATCAGGATTAAATAATGTATGAGCTATTCGAACTCCAGCATCATGTTCAGGGTTCACCACTTTATCAGCTCCCACTCTTTCAAGAGTTTGAGAATGTAATGTATTATTTGATCTAGCTATAACCTGTTTAACTCCTAGTGTTTTTAAAAGAATTGTCGTCATAATATTTGCTTGAATATCAGTCCCAATAGCAACTATTCCTAAATTATAATTAGCTATACCCAAGTCTCGCAATACAGCTTCACTCGTTGAATCTCCTTTAACCATATAGGTTAATTGCCCTTGTAGATTTTCAATCACATGGTCACTACTATCAAGAGCTAAAACATCAAATCCAAGAGTATCTAACTCTTTAGCTAGACTTATACCAAATCTTCCCAAGCCTACTACTATAGCCTGTCTTGCCATTATATTTTCCTTTACTCAGTGTTTATCCGATTCTAACTCTTTCTTCTGAATATCGATATAAAGCTGTATACCGTCTTCTTCCTAGTGCTAACGCTATTGTCAATGGTCCAACTCGACCAATAAACATAGTAATAATCAATAACATTTGACCGAAACCAGATAATGAAGAAGTAATGCCAGTTGATAATCCCACAGTCCCAAATGCTGAAATCACTTCGAATAATACCTTGCTATAAGTAATATTCTCTGTAATAACTAAGAAAAAAGCAATTGTAAGAATAAATATACTAGCTAAAGCAGTAAGAGAAAAAGCTCTTACAACTAACGAGTTTGGAATTTCTCTTCCATAAGCCTCAACATGAGTCTTTCCTCTACTAGCTGTCATAATTGCAAGAACTATTACTGCAAAAGTATTAACTTTTATACCACCAGCAACTGAACCAGAAGCACCACCAATAAACATTAATCCTGCATAAAATATATTCGTATGCTCATTTGTAAGACTAAAATCCACAGAAGAAAATCCAGCAGTTCTTCCACTAATGGAATGAAAAAGTGAAGTACTTATTCTTTGCATTATATTTTGATTTTGAAACGTTGCTGGATTACTAGATTCTGTAATAAAAAACAAAAGTGTCCCTATAAATATCAAAGTTATTGTAGTAACAATAACTAATTTCGTATCTAAAGATAATCTTTTAAATCGTTTGAATTTTAATAGCTCAAGTATTACAGGGTAGCTTAAGCTACCAAGAAATATCATAAATGCTATAAACATTAATGTGATGTGGTCTTGGAAAAATATAGCTACACTTGGTGTATCGGGAATAATTGTAAACCCAGCATTATTATATGATGAAATGGATAGAAAAATAGACTGCCATATAACATCAATACTATTTTCAAATAGTGGAATAAACCGATAATAATAAAAAGCAGCAGCAAGTAACTGAATGACTATACCCAAAGCTGCAACTTGTACAGTTATTCTTAAAATATTCGAAGATCCTATCATTTCTTTAATCGGTTGATTTTCCCATAAAATTAACTGATTACTTGAAGTGAATTGTTGAGCGACCACGACTAACAAGAAAGTCGCAGCGCTCATAAAGGTAGCTCCTCCTAAAAACATAAGTATAGCAATTACAATTTCACCAAATACACTCCAATAAGAAGCTGTGTTCACAGTAACCAATCCAGTTAGTGTTGCTGCAGATGTTGAAGTAAATAGAGCAGTTATAAAGGGCGTGAAATCACTACTGTTGTTTGCTACAGGAAGCCAAAGAAACAAAGTACCTAAAGATATAATAAATCCAAAGAGATATATAATAAGCAATGGAGATTCAAATCGTCTCGATCTAGTAGAACTACTAATAGATTGTTCATCTATTACTTCAGTTTTAAATTCTTTTGTTCTAGGTTTTCTAACAACCTTATCACCTATTCTGATAATGCTATTTCTTTGCATTAATTCTCCTATAGTAGGTTATTGTAAAACTCATTTTTAAATATTCAATTATTATACAATTTCTTTGTAAATATTTTAAGAATGAGGCATTGTATTCCTTCTTTAATTTTCTGTCAATTAAAGCATCATTTTCTAACCTAAGATAGTATTGACTCTAATGTAAACCTGCAGTATTATCCCTCTACTAAGTAGCTTTTGGGTTTAATAGAGACAAGAAAATGATCGTTTATCATATTGTTTTCATTAAACTTTTTATGTCTCAAGAAAAGTAGTATTCGACTATGAAGGAAGGAGAGGTCATGACTTCAAATGGAGAAAGTAAATTAACTGATGACATAAAAGCTTTGGTAGGTATTGAGGGTGAAGAACACGAAGTCACTGTCTGGGGGGTTGAAAAAGAAGGTTTGCGGAGATTCACTCAAGCTGTTATGGATCCTGATCCTAGACACTATGATGAAAAATTCGCAAGATCTACAAAATTTGGAGAAACCACCACCCCTGGTATATATGTAACATATCTCAATAAAACCCATCCACGCGAGGATGATCCTGTTACCAGAGCTTTTAAGGAAAATCCTGTTTCTGATGGTATCGGCGGAGTACGAACCAGTAGTAGACCTGGTGCACTCCCAGAGGTACCAACTGATCTTGTTAGAGTATTAAATGCTGGTAATGAGATTGAGGTATACAGATATCCATCTATGGGCGATCGAGTATATGCAAGAAACAAATATCATAATATAACTGAACGTGTCGGTCGTGATGGTTCTCATATGTTGATTATTACTATGGAAACAACATATAAGAACCAAGATGGCGCACTATTATGTATCACACGATCTTCAAGCTTTAGAAGATAACTTTATATTTTCAAGAAAGGAGAATGGGTTATGCCTACTCAAGAAGAGTTAAGAAATAAAGAACAAACATACTACGATGATGTAGAAGTTGGTAAAGATTTACCGCCATATATTATCGGTCCTATGACTCCAACACATTTGTTTCGATGGAGTGCTGCAATAGAAAACTGGCATAGAATACATTATGATCAGGATTTTAGTATTTATCACGATGGGTTACCAAATGTATTGGCTCAAGGCTCTTGGAAACAAAGCGTTATGCCACAATATTTAAAAGACCTATGTCTACCTAACGGTTGGGCATGGAAGGTACAATTTCAGCATAGAGCAATGATTGTTCCTGGAGATACTATTACAGTCCAGGCTAAGGTGACAAATAAGTATGAAAAAGATGGATTAGGGTTTGTTGAAGTTGAAACCGGCATGACAAACCAAGACGGTATAAATACATGTCCAGGGAATGGAACAATTGTATTACCAATAAAAGGTGGTAGAGAGATACCATATCCTTTTGTTGCTCCAAAAGAATAATTATCATTTAAACAAACTTTTATTAAGGAGGCAATTATGCCACGTTGGTTAGCAATGGGTACTGCTGATGGATGGGATAATCCAGAAAAATTTAGAGAACAAATGGCTGCTACAAAGAATTGGCGTCCAGATGCTCGAACTACAATAACTACAGTTTTACATTTAGGCGATGGTAAGTTACTTGCTGAATGTCATGCACCTTCCCAAGACGCATTTGATGCATGGTTAGAACAAAAGGGATGGACTGTAGAAAGTATTACACCTATACAACAAATCGCAAAAACTGGAAGTATTTGGGATGGTCAAAAACCATAATCCTTAAGGAGGCAATATTATGACGACATCTGAATCCAAGTTTACAGATGAAGTAAAAGCAATGATTGGTGTTGAAGGCGAATTAGCTGAAGCCTCATGGTGGAATATTGAACATGAAGGAGTACGCAGATTTTCACAAGCAGTTATGGACCCAGATCCTCGATTTTGGGATGAAGAATTTGCCAAAAATTCACGCTACGGCGAGCTTGTCACACCTCCAATTTATGTAAGTTATCAAGCTAAAACTCCCCCTTGGGGAGGAGATCCTGTAACACAGGCTTTTAAAGAAAACCCTGTAGCAGACGGTGTTGCACAGTTAAAAGAAAGGCCTAAAGGTTCTTTACCTCGAGTTCCTACTGACTTAGTACGAAACCTTAACGCAGGAAATGACTTGGAAATATTTCAATATCCTAGCCGAGGAGATCGTATATATAAACAACAACGATATGCAAATATTATTGAACGTGTTGGCAGAGACGGATCACATATGTTGATTATTACAACAGAGGTAAATTTCTATAACCAAAAAGGTGAAAAACTTTGTACAACCAGAGCCTCAGGATTTAGAAGATAGGAATCTCATATCAAAAAAGGGAAGAGGTAAACTTCTTCCCTTTTGTTTTTTATTAATCAGTAAATCAAGGAGTATTTTCTGATGGGTGATGTAACCTGTTACATGACAGATAGTAATAACCGAAAACCACAGAAAATTTCTACACGTCCACGTTTACCTCAAGCATCACTTCATTGCCCACCAATCACCGCTGGGAATGAAGTTGGTCTTGTCGTTTACCCAAATAGTACTTCAAATTGGGAAATCCAAAGGGTACCAGAATACATACAAATTACTTATACACCAGAAAAAGTAGATTCTAGCATTCCTTTCATTCTTTCTGTAGGAGAAGATGGTTCAAGAATGGTTCAAATGATTCCAAAAGACCTAAATTATTCAACAACTCAAGAAGATTACCAAAATGCTATGAAAACAATTGACACACTTTTTAATGATTTTCATACTCCTGCAGGCGCAATAACGTTAAAAGCAAATTGTTGGTTTCAAACGCCACAAAACTGGGATTCATTATGGATGGGTATAACTAATCAATTTGATCCTCCATTCCCAGATACATATACTGTTCGAGTACAAACTGATTGGTATTCTGCTTCCTCGACTGTTGAAATCCGATATCAACTTAAAATTGGTCAGATTGTTAAAATATCTAAAGAAAACCCAATAGGTATGGTAACGTTTTTAGAAAGGGATAATCTCAAAATTGAATTCTTAGAATATACAGATGAACTTATCTCAGTCAACAATAGGCAAAAAAATGAAAAGCTAGATGAATCTTATGTGATCACCGAAAAAAACCTAACCCCACATAATATTTGGTATCAAACAAATAAAAAATAATTATTTCATCTTGTTAATTTTCTCAACTAATACAGGCAGAATATCGCCAGTAGCGCCAGATATTTGTGTTCCAGCTATATCTGAAAGAGGAGTTCTTTCCGGATTAATCTCAATTATATAAGCACCATTCTTATAAGCTTCTGCAGGAAATGAAGCAGCAGGATATACAGTACCTGAAGTTCCTAACACTAACATAGCATCACATTTTTTAACTGCGGTAATAGATTTTTCAAGCACATCGGATGGAATAGGTTCGCCAAACATTACCCCGTCACTTTTAATCATACCCTGACAATTTGGACATTTAGGTGGAATATCTATAATAGTAAATTCATCTCTCAAAAATCTACTTGTGCAGTCCAAACACCGATAATAATTTCTATTCCCATGGATTTCTGCAACATTATTATTCCCTGCTATTCTATGTAGCCCATCAACATTTTGAGTGATTATAGTATCTAATTTACCGATATTTTCCAACTCCACTAATGCATAATGACCTGGATTAGGTTTAGCGGCACCTAATGCTTGCAAAAACTTAGCTCGTTCAGGAGATTCTTCATTCGTTTGCTCAGGATTTAACATCCTTTGCCACCATGATTT
>Ga0209501_10000209_pt1 | contig 75079 bp, 66 predicted proteins | sample ArcticOcean_MG_C_4_FD_187434 | JGI IMG/M metagenome (GOLD analysis project Ga0209501, IMG submission 187434) | Marine microbial communities from western Arctic Ocean - ArcticOcean_MG_CB4_134 (SPAdes) (version 2) | ecosystem: Environmental > Aquatic > Marine > Oceanic | place: Arctic Ocean...
TCGTCACTCCACGCTGAATTACCTGAGCCCGGTCGAATATGAAAGGAGGTGGCAGAGCACACAACAACCGGTTGGACTTACAATGAATGCCAAGCCAGAAACTGTCCACTAAACTGGGGTAACTCCACTATTGGAGTATGGGTGAGGGCTTGGTAGACTGCCTCCATTGATGAATCAGGCAATTGATGGAGGGCTCGCATGATCGAATGGGTATTCGTCGCCAGCGGAGGTGCGCTCGGTGCCGTATCGCGTCATGGGGTAAACCTCGCCATCCTCAACCTGATGGGATCCTCTCTGCTCGGTACCTTCATGGCGAACGTCACGGGCTCGTTAGTCTTGGGACTTCTCATCGGTTTTTGGGAAACCCGTCCGGAGGTGCCCAGCGAATACCGCCTATTTCTGGCAGTAGGATTCCTGGGCTCATACACAACATTTTCGACGCTCGCCGTCGCGACGATGCAGGGCATCGATACCGGCGATTTTGGACGCGCGCTTCTCAACCTCGGCGGTAGTATCCTCGTCGGAATGGCAGCAGCATTTGCCGGGCTGGTCGTGGGGCGTTCTCTGGCCTGAAACGACAACTCGATCCGCTGACCTCGACGATAGTCGGTAAGCACCGCCACTGTCATAAATTTTTCGTAAACGTGCGTTGCCTAGGTGCCGACACACTCGTCTGACCTGAATAGCAAATGATACGCTAAATATCGTACGTATAATCGGGGTACGAACACGTACGTGTTTCGTAGTAGGGACGTGGTGTCGGAGGTGGAAGAGCTATGCTTCGAGGCTGGAATCGGAAGCTTGCTACGCGATTCGTCTTGGTATCGGTTCTACTGACGTTGATACCCATCCTAATCGTTGGCGGAATCGGATTTCTCCTGGGTAGACAAGGCATCCACACTCATACCGATTTGCACCTCCAGTCGGTTGTCGCGCTGAAGGCGGAAGACATCGATCGTTGGCTGGGTCTGCACCGCTTTAGCATCAACTGGGCTTTGCGACCGAACGAGTCCTTCGATTTTTTCGAGACTGTCATGACCAGTGATCCAGAGTCTGACGATTATCGTGAGGCGAAGGCGACGCTCGACGAGAGGGTGGACTTCTGGGGCGAATTACCGACCGCCCTCACCGACGTCGTTGTGTTGGACACATCCGGTATACCGAGGTATTCCACCGACCCTAGTTTGCTTAACACAGTTAGTCGTGAGTCCGCTCGGCTTGTCGCGGCGGGAGCTAGTGGCACGCACTTTGCCATCTTGCCATCAACCAGCGTTGTCGATGATATCCCGGTGCTCGTCATCGCCGAACCGTTAGGCGATTCCATAAAAGGTGTAGTAGTGGCCTCGATCCAAGCAGAATCACTATCCCAGATTCTCGTTCCAGATCCCGGGTTAGGGCCGAATAGCGTGTTGTACCTGACCAATCCCGACGTTGGAGTGATATCTAGCCAGGGCATACAACTAGGCCAGACTGAGGCATTGCAGGAAATCAGCCACATTAACTTCGACGGCGAGCTATTTGTCGAGGATGTCCACGGTATAGAGATGGCTGGCCAATCTACGATGGTGGGCGATCTTCCTTGGCGCGTTATTGCAGCGTTGCCGACCGCCGACGCGTTCGCCGATGTCGAGCAAGTTAAGATGCTCATCATAGTCTCCCTGGCGATCATCGGCACGGTCGGCGGTCTAGTTGCATGGAGACTTGCCGTGACCATCACAAGACCATTAAAACGCGTGGTTGCGGGGGCAGACGAGATTCGCAGGGGGAACCTCGATCATCGGATTTCGGTTACATCGGACGACGAAGTAGGGGAGCTTGCCCGGTCGTTCAATGAGATGTCAGCAGGCCTAGTCGAGGCAAGGGCAGACGTCGTTCGGGCCGAACGAGAGATAGCGTATCGAGAGATTGGTGACCGTATTTTGCAAGCGACTCCGATTTCCTTGATAGTCGTCAATTCTACAAGTGCTCTCGTTACTTCGAATAAAGAATTCTATTCCAAGTTTATGGTAGATCCTACCGTGTCGGCAGGTCGAAACCTGACGGAGCTAGTAGATCTCGGTACGTTGAAGCCGATATTCGAGCGAAGTTTGGAGCAGCGTTCGTCGTATGTTGGGCAATGGGAGTGCGATGACACGTCGGTAAAACAGCATCAGTTCGCGGTGGCAATCAACTCAATGAACGGGATGAGCGGCGGAGAGGCTCAATTCCTGGTCACCCTTGAAGACATAACTGATCGCGTGGCTGCCGAGTGGCGATACCAGCACCTGATGGACAACGCGAACGACGGAGTGTTTGTCATAGACGCGAAGAGAGGGACGATTATCGAAGCGAACGCCAAAGCTGCCGAGATGATCGGTCTGTACGATAAAAGCGGTCTGGCGGGCACCAGCGTGGAACTGCTTCACCCGGTGGAGATGTCCGACATCGCAAGAAAACATCATCAAGTGACCATGGAGCGCGGCTGGAACGTGTTTGAAGAGTTGCCCCTCGTACGGTCAGATGGGTCGACACTCGATGTGCAGGTGAGTGCGAAGGTGATCGAGCTTGGCGGCCAGCAGGTAATCTTAAGTATGGTTCGCGACATCTCAGCGAGGAAAATGGCTGAGCGTGAATTGTCTGAGAGTCAGGCCAGGTACCAAAGCCTAGTCGAGAATTCGCCGGACGCGATATTCGTACACCGCCGGAGTTACATGGTGTATTCCAATCCTGCAGCAGTGGCGTTGTTTGGTGCCGATTCACCTGAGCAGTTGCGAGAGATACGCGCAATCGAGTTGATTGGTGAGGAGTTCCGAGAATTCGTGCGGGAAGGACTCAAGAATGTTTACGAATCCAAGGAACCGAGCCTTTTGACAGAGGTCAGTATTCGGCGACTCGACGGCGAAGCGCGATACGTTGAAACCAAGGCGGCTTTTATCACTTATCAAGGGGCACCTGCCGCCCAGATCGTGATGCGCGACATCACCGAAAAGAAGCAAACGCAGCAGCGCTTGGCGGAGACGAGCCGGTTGGCCTCGGTCGGCGAACTCGCTGCAGGAGTCGCGCACGAGATCAACAACCCCTTGACCAGCGTCCTCGGATACGCAGAGTTACTGATGCGACAGGACATCCCAGATCGGATTCGACGGGATTTGAACACTATTGCCTACGACGCGCAGCGAGCCTCGAAGGTCGTTCAGAATCTGCTTTCATTTTCCCGTAGGGCCGAGCCGGAGGTTAGACCAGAGGACGTCACGAAGATCGTCGATCAGGCCATCGAGTTGAAGGCGTATGAGTTTCGGGTTAACAACATCCAATATGAGACCGACTATGACACGAAGGGTGCCAGGGCCCTTGTCGATAGGCACCAGTTAACGCAGGTCGCCATCAACCTCCTGACCAACGCCGAACAAGCAATGACTGAGGCAAACGGGGGAGGGAAGCTCACGATTTCCACGAGCATAGTCGACGGTCAAGTGCGAATCAGTATCGCAGACGATGGCCCGGGCATTCCGTCGAGCGCGTTTGATAGAGTATTCGACCCGTTCTTTACTACCAAGGAAGTTGGGAAGGGTACTGGCCTTGGCCTGAGCATTTGCTATGGCATCGTGCAACAGCATAACGGAGAACTATCTGTCGAAAACAATCAAGACGGAGGCGCCACCTTCCACATCGACCTTCCAATAGCACCGGTGGGAGAGATATCGGAGCAGACCCATACGAACGACGACTTGGCGGTTGGTGGTCTGAAGCAGATTTTGGTGGTCGACGACGAGCCAGTTATCCGTGAGCTACTAGAGAAGAACCTGTCACTTTTGGGGCACGGGGTCAACACTGCCGCTGACGGAGCGGCGGCCTGGGAACTCATCGAAAGCCTGGAGTACGATCACATCATTCTTGACATGAAGATGCCGGGCATGAACGGCATGGACTTCTTCCATATGCTCAAAGAGGCTGATGCAGACGTGGCCGATCGGGTTATCTTTCTCACCGGCGACACCTTGAGTGGCGACACCAGAAGTTTTCTGGCATCTACGGGCAGACCGGCTCTGAGCAAGCCCTTTCTTGCCGACGACCTGATTCGAGTCCTTCGCGACCCCTCGTCGTATATGATCGTCGCCGATCTAGTGGGGTAAGGAACGGGTCGCTCTTGCCTATCCCTTGCCGAGAAGGATGCTCAAAACCTCCGGCGCCGCTCTGACTGCCTGATTTCGAAGGTCGTCTGGCTTCAGGCTACCTAGCGGATGGGGGAGCAAGATATACGGGTAGTCGGGAATGCCTTGAATTTTCGCCATCGCTCGAGCACCGGCTACGAACGGCTCTGTACAGATAACGGCGGTGGGGACACCGGTCTTTTCGAGGGTAATTCCGTCGTGCACACTGCACGATGAGCAGGACCCTCAGTCACCGTTCCCGGTGATGACCACGTCGCACTGGTTCGCTAAACCCTGAATTATGTCGGTTGGGCAGGGGCGGGATGCGTTGCCTTTGTTTCGTGCTACGACCGTCCTAAACTCGAACTGGTCCGCGAGAACATCGTGAACCATTTCAAGGAGCAGGTCGGCGTTCCGCTTACCGTTGGCAAGTAGTCCAACGACCGCGCCGTTCAAGGTGTTAGGTCGTTTGGCGATTACTCCGTGGGCGGGTATCGGCTCGACAGTCGGGTCGAAGACTTCTAACATCGTGGTCATGTAAAGCTACCTCCATTGCAAGTCCCGGCAATTGTACTATGAGCGAATCGCTTTCGTGACGGAGCGCGAATTAGATCCGCCTCCCCATAGGGGAATCACCGACGAGAAGCCTCCGGCTCGTCCTCCCGCGACCACCAGCGTGATGCTTTCAGGACTTTGTGCGACGCCGATAAGATCGTCCGACGTAGGGCTTTCTATCGGAGTACCGTGTTCAGTCCACTCGTCCGCCGTTCTTCTACTGTGTTCCCAAAGGAACTGGGCGACCTGTTGCTTCGTCCAGCCGGCGGCCTCGATGTGCCCGATGTTTTCTAGCGCCAATACCACGACGATCTCTGCGTTCCCTGGCCCAGCCACAAACAGCCCGTCGATAATACTTTTCAGTACTTTCTCTGGCGAGGTTTCGGCATCGCTCGTGATCTGAATCGGTGCCAGGCCCGAAAATACCGAGACTGTACTTTGCTCCGGCAAGAACCCTCGGCCCGCGTGAAGCGGCTCCCAAGGGCTAGAGTCTTCGGCCTCTGCGATGCACCAAGTATACTTTCCCGCATGTCCCAGTGTCGCCTGATCGAGTTCCCCGGAGATCGCGCCTGTAACGTTAATAATCGTGAGCCTGACTGCACGTCCGATGGTGGCGTTGGCACGGTGACCAGGGCCGAACACACCGACCCCGGAGTTCAGTCCGATTTCCTTCGCGATAGGTCCGTTTACAACCAACAGTTGCGCGGCCCCCATGGTGCTCGCTGTCACGGCGTGGAGGTTGTACTGCGGCTCCAACATCGCTTCGATGGTCGCCACCACTACGGGAAAATACTCCGGACGGCAACCGGCCATTACCGCGTTGATCGCAACTTTCTCCAGCGTCACGACCCTGCCGCGCACCGGCTCGGTACCCAAGATTTCTGCTGGCTGGCGGTCAACAACATTCAAAAACGCTTCGACTTTCGCGGCAGTAGGCGGTACGACGGGTAGACCGTCCGTCCAACCTTGCTCGAAATAGTGCTCGATAGCGTCGCTGGCGTCAGAGAACTGGAACCTATTCGATGTCAGTTCGTGTGTTGTCATCGTGTACTTTGCTGGTGTTTCAGATTGTAGATATCAATTGGCTCGACTGCTTCGGCCAGATCGAAGCCAAACACTTGGGAATAGAAGTACAACTCAGCATCCAGAGCGGCCTTGATGTTCTCAGCCTTTCGGAAGCCATGTTGCTCGCCCTCAAACGGAACATACGCGACGGGAATCCCCTTCGCCCGGACCGCCTCTACCATCGCTATTGCCTGATTCGGAGGCACAATCTCGTCGTCGAGCCCCTGAAACAGTATCACCGGACAAGACAGTCCGTCCACATGATGAATCGGGGAGCGTTCGATGTAAACATCACGCAGTTCTGGGTACGGCCCGATCAACGAATCGAGATACCTCGACTCGAACTTGTGCGTATCCTTAGCGAGAGTCTCCAGATCGCCGATGCCGTAATGACTCGCCCCAGCTTTGAATACATCGCGGAATGCAAGGCATGCCAGCGTAGTATAGCCTCCGGCGCTGCTGCCCCGTATGATGAGACGGTCGCGGTCGGCCCGGCCCGTGCTGGCCATATGTAGGGCACCGTTCATACAGTCGTCCACATCCACGATTCCCCAACTCCCGTTCAACCGCCGTCTGTACTCGGTTCCGTAGCCCGTACTGCCCCCGTAGTTGACATCCATAACGGCAAATCCTCGACTTGTCCAGAACTGAACGTTCAAGTCGAGTGTCGCGGCTGTCGCGGCCGTGGGCCCACCGTGGCTGACAACGATCAATGGCGGCTTCTCGTTCAGCGGTGCAACGAAATCAGGATTTTTCGGCGGGTAATAGAAGGCGTGCGCCGTCTGGCCGCTCTCCGTCGGAAACTCGACATTCTCCGGTGTGGAGAAATAGTCATCAGTTACGTCCAGCGACGACGACCGGCGAACGACTTCGTGTTTGCTCGTCTCCAGGTCAAGTCTGACAACGGACTTGGGTTGCGTCGGTGATCCCGATACGAACGCCGCCCAGCCATCACCGACCTTGAGGCCAACTCGCGATAGGTCCGTAAAGGGGATGTCGTACGTGGTGAGGTCGCTCGACTTAGTATTAAGTCGAGCGATGTGCCACACGCCGTTCTGGACGTATGAACAGACGATTTTTTCCGCAGATGCAAAGCCATAGTGCTGAACGCCAAACTGCCATTGCGGCCCCGCGAATTCTGCCTCGATTGGATGGACATTTACGGATGTCTCACTGTCCATGCGGTACAGGTTCCACCACCCCGTTCGATCAGACACGAAGTAAAGCGTGCCATCCGGCGACCACTGTGGTTCAGTCACCGACTCATTCGTGCTCCCCGCCACCAAACGGCAATCGCCAATGCTGCCGCTGGAATCGAGCTCAGCAACCCACAACTCGCTCCCATCCCACGGCATATTGGGATGATTCCATGTCAGCCAGCACATCTGAGTGCCATCAGGGCTGATTCGCGGTGACGCATAAAAGTCGTTTCCTTCAACGAGCGTTTCGATGGGCCTGTGACCGTCGATATCGATCGTGACGATTGAGTTGGTCGGTTCGGAATCCGGCTCCGAGTGATCTTCCATCACACAAACGATACGACCGCGGTGATGGTCGACTTCGAGGTCAGCGAAGCGGTGGGCGTCGTTGTGTGTCAGGGGAACGGGTGCGGCCTGGTTTCTTTGCACATATACTCGCTGGTCAGAGAAATTGACAAAATAGGCAGCGCCGTCCACAACCGCGAACGCTCCTCCACCATACTCGTGCACGCGCGAACGAACGTTGAATTCGGGGGGAGTGACATCGACGGTTCCCCGCGACTCTGAGTAACGCACGAGGACACTCCGCCCTCCATCCCAGGCTCGTACTTCAGTCCAATAAAGGTCATCGCCATCGATGGCTATCTGGCCGAGGCCGAATGACTCGGAGACGATGGCGTCCGACGTGATCGGAGACTTCCATGAGCCGTACGGAGCGGTCTGGGTCGTGTTCATCCGATATCGTCCCTTCGAGAGACCACGATGGTTGATCGGAGGGTATTCACTGTACTGAAGATGCCCCCGCCTACTGTACGCTGGGATCAGGTTGCCGTTGTAGCACCGTCTCGAAGGGGTTGTCAACGCCGAATGTCAGCGAATTGTCAGAGTCGTGTCAGAGCTTTCTCAGGCAATTGTCACTCGGCATTGCGACAATAAAGACATAAACAGACCGTAAACAAACAAGCAGACCGATCTCGAATGAACGCCATCACTCAGAAAGTAACCCAGCGACTCCTCAACAGCGAGGCCGGCTTCACGCTGATCGAGATGTTGATCACCGTGGGCATCATCGTGACGTTGGCCGTGGTCGTCACTCCGCAACTGGTCAACTACATCGGGTATGGCAAAGACTCGCAGATGGCACGAGAGAAGATCTCCGTTTCCAAGGGCGTTCGCCTGATGATGGTGGATAAGGCAGTCGGCTATGTGAATGCCGAAGAGCTTACAGCGCGTAACGACTGGACCGCGTACCCGACGGGCCCGGGCAACACGACCCCGATCTCGCCCTACCTTACGTTTGAGGTTTCGACATACTTCTATTGCTGGGACTCCAAGGGAAATGTGACGGCACAGTATGAAAGCCCAGTGTCGTGCAGTTAACAACGGAGGCTCGCCGTCCGGAGGAATCTAGGTGAGCTTTCCGTTTCGCATGCGGAGATAGTCGAGGAAGCGGGTTTCGAGTTCTGGCTTCGTAAGAAAGATGCCCCTACGGGCGGTCGTAATCGTGTTACTTTCTTGCTGCTCGACACCGCGCTGAATCATGCAAAAGTGCTCGGCTTGAACAACGGCGATCACGCCCAAAGGATCGAGATGTTCGTCGATAGCTCGAGCGATCTGTTGAGTCATCCGCTCCTGGATCTGCAATCGCCTGGCGAACAAAGTCACGACCCTCGACAGTTTCGATAGGCCAGTGACGATACGGCTTTCGGCATTCGGGATGTACGCCAGGTGTGCGACACCGCGGAACGGCGCAATGTGGTGCTCGCAAGTCGAGGTGAAATGTATATTATCCACGATTATCATGTCTTCGGAGCCGACAGGATAGTCATCGTCGTCCATCTGAAAAATCACCCGCAGGTGCTCTTCGGGGCTAGCCGATGTGCCCTGGGTATAGGTCAAAAGGGATTCGGCCCATCGCTCTGGCGTACGATAAAGACCCTGCCGATCTGGGTTCTCGCCGAGTAGCTCCAGGACACCTTTGAGAAGGGGGACCAGTCGTTCGACCCGTTCCTCCCTCGATAGCCCGTCTGTACTATGACTAATCTGCGCCTTCGCGTCTGAGATAGTGTTTGTCATCATCACTCTCGGTATGTGGCGTAGCTAGATGGGGTCTCCCAGAGACGTACTTCCCTGACGTTGATCCCCGCGTCCCTGGCCTGTCGGTATATCAGTTTGGAGATGTTTTCTGCCGTGGGGTTCTCGTCAATGAGGTACATCGGCTCACCCAACTCTCGGAGCATTGGAACGGCCACGTCCTGACGATTGAGGAGCATCTTGTGGTCGAGGTTCTCGTCGATCCATCCCTTTATGGCGTCGCGAATGTCGGAGAAGTCCATGACCATTCCCATCTCGTCCAGGTGGTCTGTTTCAACGTCAATCTCGACGAGGCCGTTGTGGCCATGAAGGTTTCGGCACTTTCCCTTGTGGCCGATCAGTCGATGGCCGTAGCAGAAATCGATGGTCTTTGTAACGCGGTAGGTAGGCAACCCGATGCTCCCTTACTCGACACCCGGCCCGGCGAGGTGACGACCAGAATCGACACGAATCACCTGGCCCGTGATTGTCTCACTCGACAGTAGGCTGACGATGATTTCCGCCATGTCGTGTGGCGAGGACTCTCGCTTCAGCGGTGCTTTGTCGAGCACGTCACGCTGCCACGAGTCCTCGCTGATTTCCGGTGGCCTCATTGTGGGCCCAGGCGCGATGGCGTTCACAAGTATCCCGTGTTCGGCGAGCTCAACGGCGAAGCCCCTGGTCATGAAATCAATGGCAGCCTTTGCCGTCAAATACGGGAGGTAGTCTTTGTATGGAGTATCCCAAGCCGCCCAGTCACTGAATTGTACGATATGTCCCCTCGTCGGCCCATCGTTGCTCATCATGTGCCGCGCGGCGCTGACGTTCAGCAGGTAGCTCCCCTTCGCGAACGACATAGCCCTGTCCCACGCAGCACCATCGAGAGTATCGAACGAGTTGCGGGGAAATCCTGATGCCAGGTTTACAACGAACGAAAGGTCTCCAAGCTCGTCTGTGGCAGTCTCTACAATTCGTGTAACGTCTTCCTCGCTAGTCAGATCTCCTTGAACGAGGGTAGTACGCTTAGCCAACTCTTTTACGGAATCGTTCAACCTGTCGGCTTCTTGTTTGGACGAGCGGTAGACGATGGCGAGGTTTATGCCCTCACTTGCCAGCCGTTGCGCGATGATTTCGCCAACCCGCTTGGTGCCGACGATGATCGCGCCCTTGCCCCGAAGTGTAATCAATCCGTCCTCACAGTTCGAATACTGCTCATCATGGTACCGGAATCTTGCGTCGTGGATAAACCTTTCAACGTGCCAGGTGTCGTCAAATCATGGTTGGACGGTCCGTTTGATGATTGTTAACCGACCGTTAACATCGCGTTAACAATGGCACCGAGCCTGTGTACTACAGTAGAGCCGGGTTGTGACGTTCTTCACAAAGGTGCTAACAATGTTGAAAGACGAGCCGAGTCTAAGGTCGCTACAGACACGTCGGCACTGATCGAATGCTTCTGGCGGTCTCGAACGGACGGATGACCACAACTTCAGTTCACAATACTAAACGACACCTACACGAAGACATGAGTTCAGGCCAGCAGGAGAGGGTACCTTGCCATTTTTGATTCAGTTCTTTTGGGACCGGTTCTTAATAGGGTCGGCGCTACTCGCGGTCGCTTTATCACTTGCTGCGTGTTCTAGCACTGGGGGCGATTCCTCATCAACGTCAAATCTGTCCGGCACGATCGAGATCGACGGCTCTAGTACGGTCTTCCCGATTAGCGAGGCCGTTGCGGAGGAGTTTAACAGGGTGCACCCGAACGTTAGGGTCAACGTCGGCGCATCTGGCACTGGTGGCGGCTTCAAGCGGTTTTCGGTCGGGGACACCGATATCTCCGACGCCTCCCGCACGATTACGGACTCCGAGGCTAAGGCTGCCGGGGCGAACGGCATCGAATACTTGGAATTTCACATTGGCATGGACGGTCTTTCCGTCATCGTGAGTCCGGAGAACGACTTCGTGCAATGTTTGAAAGTTGACGAGCTAAATATGATTTGGAACGCTGCATCGACCGTCTCTAATTGGAATCAGGTCCGGTCGAGCTTTCCAGACAGGCCTCTTCGCCTATACGGCCCGGATACCGATTCGGGGACATTCGACTTCTTCACCGAGGAGGTCAATGGCGAGGCACAAGTTAGCCGGGCTGATTACACAGCCAGCGCCGACGATAACGTTTTGGTTCGAGGAATCGCAGGTGACCGTAACGCTCTCGGTTACTTCGGCTACGCCTACTACGCCGAGAACATCGACAAACTGAAGCTGGTCGCCGTGGACAACGGTGAGGGCTGTGTAACGCCGACACCGGACACGATCCTGTCCGGCGAGTACCAACCTCTGACTCGACCACTCTTCTTATACATCAACAAAGAGAGCCTTTTGCGCCCCGAAGTCATGTCGTTCGCGGAGTTCTATATCGAGCACGGCGAGGAATTGACACGAGAGGTCGGCTACGTGCCTGCTAACTCCTCAGCCTATGCCGACAGTCTGAAGCTCATACAGACGAGCAAGTAGCCGAAGAAGCATGATGTTTATGGTGCCGGTCGTGGTGCGCCCCGTAAGCACCAGAGGCGGTCACCTATCAGGTCGCGTGCAAGATTCCTCGAAGAGGTTATATTGAGTCCCGGATCTGCTGCAAATAGAAACCCTCATTCACTGATGGACACTTACGAGGCTGCCCGTGCCGAATACCGGGCGCGGTTCCACCGAAACAAGCGGGCGTGGGAAGGCCATCTTGTTCATTGGGTGTTCTTCGCTTGTGCGATCGTATCGGTCTTGACCACGGTTGGCATCCTGGTTTCCCTTGCTGTCCAGTCGTGGGGATTTTTTGCTGAGGTTCCGATCTGGGAATTCCTCGGTGGCGACAGATGGTCGCCAATTCTCAGACCCCGTTCGTACGGCGTGCTGCCGCTCGTTTCGGGAACGATGCTCGTGACCCTGGTTGGCGCTGCGGTGGCGATACCAGTTGGATTGGCCGCGGCAATTTACCTTTCGGAGTACGCGCCTGATAAGGTCAGACGTGTTATCAAGCCGGTGCTGGAGGTCTTGGCCGGTGTGCCTACAGTCGTTTACGGCTACTTCGCGCTGAGCTTCGTTACGCCTCAGCTTCAAAAAGTCTTCCCCGACATGCTGGTATTTAACGCACTCAGCGCCGGACTGGTCATGGGCCTGATGATTATCCCGATGGTCTCCTCGTTAAGCGAAGACGCCATGCTCGCGGTGCCGCGTTCGCTCCGACAGGCGGCTTATGCTCTCGGCGCTACCCGTTTTGAAGTATCCACTAGAATCGTAGTACCGGCCGCCCTTTCGGGGATCATGGCGGCGTTCATAATCGGCCTTTCTCGTGCGATAGGCGAGACGATGCTCGTTACTATCGCCGCTGGTGCGACTCCCAACCTGACGGTCAACCCCCTCGAAAGCATTCAGACGATGACTGCATACATCGTGCAACTTAGCCTTGGCGAGACTCCACATGGCTCACTGGAATTCAACACGATCTTCGCCGTCGGTCTGCTACTGTTTTTCATGACACTTTTGATGAACGTGCTTGGCCACATCGTCGTTCGCAGGTGGGGGTTGAGATACGAATGAAAACTAGGTCAACACAATTTCGCCCGAAGTTGGGAACACGCAAGATCGCAGGCGTCATCGCGTACATCGTGTTCCTTGGCGCTGTCGCTATTGGCATAGTAGGACTGCTGATTTTGCTGATCCAAGTACTTATCGAGGGTTCCGGCTGGCTCCGCCCCGAACTGATTTTCAACTTCCCGTCACGGTTTCCAGAACAGGCCGGGTTGAAGGCAGCGCTCTTTGGAACGCTGTGGCTGATGGGTCTTACAGGGTTATTTTGCATTCCAATTGGGGTTGGTGCAGCGATCTATCTTGAGGAGTACGCGTCCCAGAACAAGCTTACGCAATTCATCGAGATCAACATAGCCAATCTGGCCGGTGTTCCGTCCATCGTCTACGGCCTGCTCGGACTGGCACTGTTTGTACAGTGGTTAAGTCTTGGCAGAAGTGTCTTGGCTGGTGCGCTCACAATGTCGCTGCTTGTGCTCCCGATTGTCATACTGGCCTCGCGAGAGGCAATCAAAGCCGTGCCTGACATTTACCGCCAGGCAGCGTACGCACTGGGGGCCAACAAGTGGGAGGTAGTTCGCGGCATCGTTCTGCCCTCGGCCTTCCCAGGTATCCTGACCGGCATCATCCTCGCTATGTCACGTGCGGTCGGCGAGACAGCGCCGATAATCGCTATCAGTGCGCTCGTGTACTTGACGTTCATACCCCAGAATCCTCTGGACCGCTTCACTGTTCTCCCCATTCAAATATACAACTGGATTTCCCGTCCGCAAGCCGATTTCCAGGGCCTCGCAGCCGGTGGTATAGTGGTGCTGCTTGTAGTTATGCTCTCAATGAACGGCGTTGCTGTCTTCTTGCGGAACCGTTATCAACGGCGCTCGATCGAGTGACCCAAACACCAACAATAGTAGTGAGGCAAATGCAAGAGCAAACAATCCAACGCCCACCCAGCCTCGTGACGCCGCCGATGCCGATGGCAGCACCGTCCGACAATGCTGGAGTATTCGATGCCAACGTTGTGCTCGATGTCCGTGGGCTCAACGTGTCCTACGGCGATTTCCGGGCGGTGAAGGACACCGATCTGTCAATAAAGTCGAACAAAGTTACGGCCTTTATAGGCCCGTCAGGCTGCGGCAAAAGCACGGTTCTGCGTTGTTTTAATCGGATGAACGATCTCATACCCAGTGCCCGGGTTAAGGGTCAGATTCGATTTACGGACCTGGACTTGTATGGCTCCGATGTTGATCCTACTGAAATACGATCTCGTATCGGCATGGTGTTCCAGAAACCAAACCCCTTTCCCAAGTCGATCTACGACAACGTGGCGTTCGGGCTTCGAGTGAATGGGTATACTGGCGATTATCGCGAAGCGGTGGAGCGTTCGTTGAGACGGGCCGCACTTTGGGACGAGGTTAAGGATCGCCTGAAGAACAGCGCCCTCGAACTTTCCGGTGGACAGCAGCAGCGGCTCTGTATTGCACGCGCACTTGCGCCAGAACCCGAAGTTCTTCTCATGGATGAGCCCGCGTCGGCTCTCGACCCGATCTCGACACTGGCCATTGAGGAGCTCATCAAGGAACTCGTCAAAGATGTGTCCATCGTCATAGTAACTCACAATATGCAACAGGCCGCGCGCGTCTCGGACGAAACAGCGTTTTTCATGGTGGATACGGATCGTGCCGGATACCTTGTGGAGTTTGGCAAGACCTCCGACATATTCACGAAGCCAAATGACGAGCGGACTGAGGCGTACATTACCGGCAGGTTCAGCTAGGAGTTTTTCTAATGCCCCGAACCGAATTCGACCGCGAGTTACGTATGCTCCAAGAGGAGTTGTTGGGCGTCGGGAGCATGGTGGAGAAGGCCATTGCCAACTCTATTGAAGGTCTGAAGCAGCGTGATCTCGAACTATCTCGCCAGGTTGTCCAGGACGACGATGTCATCGATGCGCGCCGATACGAGATCGAGGAACGCTGTGTCAGCATGATTGCCAAACAGCAGCCACTGGCAATCGACCTGCGTACGATCATCGCTATCTTGCACATCGTGGGCGAACTCGAACGAATGGGGGACTACGCCGAAGGAATAGCGAAGATCAGTATCGCGATGGGTGACGATCCCCCGCTCAAGCCCCTAATTGACATCCCGCGCATGGCCGACAAAGCTTCGATGATGCTTCGACGGAGCCTTGAGGCCCTCGTCAACAGGGATATTGTCGCGGCGCAAGGTATCGGAGTAGACGACGATGAGGTGGATGCGCTCTACGATCAGATATACCGCGAACTGCTTACCTTCATGCTCGAAGATCCGAGGACGATTACCCGAGCTACTTACCTGTTATGGGTTGCCCACGACCTAGAGCGAATCGCTGACCGTGCCACGAACATTGCCGAGCGGGTGATTTATCTCGTCACCGGCGAGCACGTAGAGATCCAGGAATTTTCCGTACCAAGTCAGTAACGACTGAAGGGATTTCGCGCTCTTCCTCAAATCTCTTTATCAGTCAGATTGCGTAAGCCAGTTCACCTAGCCGCGCGCTGAGCCTACGGCTGGTCGGGCTGAACGGCGAGTCGTCCACGTTTTCCCAACTCAGTCAAACGTCGAGACGCCTCGACTGAGATGGTCGAGTTCAGGTCGCGCCCATCGTACGCAGCCACCCATCCGGCCTGGCTGAACCACTCAAGATGCTCTTTGACCTGTGAGAATCGAGCAATTGCGTTGCTCAAGTAATCCGCGACCGTCTGGCTCGGAAGACGGGCATCCAACCCATTTCGGCGAAGGAGACGCTCGAGTTTCGTCAGCGTACGGAATACTTCACGCCGAACTTCCTCATATGGCAGGCTGTATCTGACCTTTGTACTCTGTGTTCTTGACCAGTATGAGTACAGTGCCCAAGCGAGCCCGGCGATACCAGCGATGACCGCGAGACCAACGGCCGCCGACCGAAGCGTGCCGGCGCTCGAACGGAGCGTGTCAGAAATCGTGTCGACTGCGTTATTCGAGCCAGTCTGTAATGCACAGTACAAACTACCTCCTACCTGCTGCTGGAACACATATGCCGAGCCGTTGAAACCAGAGGGATTCCCGGAATTGAATACCTCTAGCTCGGGTCTTGGCGAAGGGTCGAAAGCCACCCAGCCGTGTCGGAAGAAGTTGATTTCGGCCCAGGCGTGGGCGTCGCTCTCGCGAACCAGGTGGGTACCAGTAAACGGGTCGAGCCGTCCGGGCAGGTACCCGACTGCTAATCTTGCCGGAACGCCTACTGCACGCGCCAGCAGCACCGTTGCCGAGGCGAAGTCGAGACTGGTGCCAGGCTCGTTGTTGCCAAGGAACGACTCGACGTCCGTCGAAAGCTGGAGTTGATCTGGGGCGATCTCGTCGAACTTGTAGTTCCGTCGCAGGTAGCTAACGATACGCCAGACCTTTTCGCCGGGGGCGGTCGCGTTTCCGACGATATGGTCGGCGAGGTCGCTTATTATGCTCGAGGGCAGCGGTTCGGTCACCCTCCAATCCCGGACAAACCCGGCGCTGGCCCTCGGCAAAGTGTTTCGGTCGAGGGTAGGGGATTCGGACAGAACCGAGTAGCTCGTGCCAGCCTCCAGTGTCCCTGATGGGCTCACCGACCGGGGAAACGTCAGGATAGGATTGTACCCCGACAGCAATGCGGTGGGCTGATCCTTGTGAATGAAAAACGCCTGCCAATAATAGTTGTTACCGTCCCCTGTCCCTCTGCTGGTGCGTCGAGCGCCCGAACGCTTCCAGGTCTGCCCATCGAACAAATCGTAAAGCTGCCCGCGCCAGTAGCTAGTCACGCTGATTCGGACGTGCATCACGGTGTCGTTGGATATCGGTTCACCCAGTAAATCAGTTCGCAGCGTAGCGGAACCTCCTTCGAGAGACGTTCCAATGAGTACGAACGGGCGTTGCGTCGCATCGACACCACCCGAACCGCTTCCATTGCTTCCGCCGCCGTTACCGCCTGATGGTGAATTAACCGATTCACCGGAGACCGGGTTGCCGCTCACAGTGCCGCCAGTTGGGGTATCAATTTGGTCTTCCCCAACGCCCAGACTGTTGATGTCGTGGACCAACGTGCTGACCAGCGGCTGCGGCTGCGTCGCGGCACCAAAGCCATTGCTCGTATCCGGCGAAGTCGCCTGTTGGCTCTCCGTGTCTAACTCGGACGCCAACGGCCCTCGCGCATCACCCATGAAAGGCACGACACCCTGCCGCTCGATGGAGCCGTTGCCGCGAAAGTCGGCGGGCAGTAGCAGGAACGCGAGCGCAGAGGCAACGAGTAGTCCACCGCCTACTCCGGCTATCCAGAACACGAACCGGCTCAGTTGCCCTTCGTGCCAGTGGACCTCCGCCTGCTTGAACTGGTCTTCTAGAAATGCCATCACGTAGAAAGTCAAAAACAGCCCTATGAATCCAGTGAGGAACAGGACGAATACCGCGTCGAAGGCCTGCTCGCTGACGAAAAATAGAACTGCGCCGCTCAACCCAAGCTGGGCATAGAGGCCGCCCCTGGTGCGCATGCCAAAACCGGCGAAGGCACTTACCAGCAACAAAACTTCGGCAACCGGCAGCCTATCTCCGGCGATAGCGTCGACAAAGCGCTCCCGTTCGATGAGCGCCAGTCCCACGATAGCCACAGCGGTTAGCGGTGTCCGTATACCAAGCGGCCCATGTCGCCATTTCCAACTCACCCAATGACCGATTACCGCGAGTACACCAGCAATCAGTGGCGTCTGTATGTTTCCTGTGATCCAGAGGACGGACAATGCAACCCATATCGTTGCACCTAGCGTCAGCAATCGAAGACGAGACGATTCCTCCGGCGTATCGGAAAAGACCTTCGTGGCGAAAAATCTCCGCACGTTCGGCGGCTTGATTGCTTCTACCATGGTTGCTTGACTATGCTCCCGCCGCGACCGCGTTCACAGGTTGCTGCAGCGCTTCAAACGCCGCTTCGATCTCTCCTCGCCGACACGTGATGGTTGGTATACCCGCAGCGCGAAGCTGCCCTGCCGAGGAGACTTCGTCCTCCAATGCGCCGAATCCTTCCAAGACAATTGATACAAGCCCGTCTCGCTGCCGACCTTGAGATGCCAGAGCGTGAATTCCTTGCAGGTCAGCGGCTGAAACAATGACCACAGCGCCGACCTGAGGCTGAAGACGGTCCAACTGCTCGGCGAGACTCGCATCGGATGTCGTCTTGAGTAAGGCGAGTTCCCGCAGGTACGGCTCAATTGAGTACCAATCACTCATGGCTTCGCCAGCCACAAGTTGCACAGTCTCGCCGGAGTTCAGCGAGTGCGCGCCGATGGTCGCAGCGAATTTGACCGCGTACTCCAACGTCGACTCGTTTCCGACGCCGAAGTTTGTTTCGGAGCCGAACACGATTGCCACCGCGCGATCAGACTGGTCTTCTAGCTCCTTAACGACCGGCTGGCGCAGCCTAGCGGTGTTGCGCCAATGAACATGCTTCAGAGGGTCGCCCGGCTGGAACGGACGTGAGCCGATAATCTCGAAGCCGCTGCGAGAACGTTGAGGCCGCGCAGACATACCCCTGGCTGCTTGGAGAGCGGACAGCCTTTCGATCTCATGGAAGTGTGGGTAGACCAACAGTGACAAAGGCGCAGCAACTCGCTTTCGACGGCGAAACAACCCGAAGGGTACTTGAGACTCAATCGTTACCGGCCCAAAGTCATGCGATCCGCGGCGAGTGCATTTTAGCTCGGTCGTGATATCGACAGTGCCGCGCCCCGCGATGTTCGCAATGAAGAATCGCTTCGTCGAAGAATCGTGCACCGTGAACCGCGCTGTGAAGATTGCCGACACGAAGAATTTCGGCCAGAACCGTTGGTTCACGACTTCCATGTCGACCGAGACATCATCACCCTCCATTGGGCCAACACCGAAGCGCGAAGTCTGTACCGTTTTGATTCGACGCTTCACGTCCGTCCAGGTTGTGGAAAGCCATTGGAGCAGCAGCGACAGTCCCAACATTCCCCACAGGACGGCGTCGACAATGCGTACCCAACCTACCTGCGTGAAACCGGCGACGAAAAATAGCAGCAGGGCCAGGAGGATCATCCCAATGGAGCGTGAGGTGAACATTGTTGCGCCCGGTTACAGTGGGACGGTTACGTTTGCGAGTAGGTCGGCTATGACTTCGTCGGGTGTCGTCCGTTGACCCGCGCCCACAATGACTCGATGCCGTAAGACATTAGGCGCGACCCGCTTGACATCGTCGGGTACGACGAAGCTGCGGCCCTCGAATGCTGCCCACGCCTGGGCAGTCCGCTGTAGGTACGTTCCTCCTCGCGGACTGACGCCGACTGATGCGCCAGGGTGCTCCCTCGACCCACGAAGCACGTTCACGATGTACTGTTTCACTGGAAGCGCGACTTGAACACTTCTCACCGTGGCTTGCATATCGATCACGTCCTCGGTTGTCAACACAGGCCCAATCTCCAGAAGACCGTGCTCCGAGCGGCTAAGGATGTCGATCTCCTGATCGGCGTCTGGGTAACCGATACCCATGCTGATCGTGAATCGGTCAAGCTGAGAGTAGGGCAGGGGGAATGTCCCATGACTCTCGGCATGGTTCTGTGTCGCGATCACAAGAAACGGTTTTGGCAGCGAAAGCATTGACCCGTCCGCCGATACTTGTCGCTCGCCCATCGCTTCCAGCAACGCAGACTGGGTACGTGGTCCGGCGCGGTTGAGTTCGTCCGCCAACACAACATTGGCAAATATCGGCCCCGGCATGAACTCGAATCGATTGGAGTTCAAATCGAACACCGAACTGCCGGTGATATCACTGGGCAACAAATCTGGGGTGAACTGGATACGGGTAAACTTACCCTCAATGGAGCGGGCGATGGTCTTCGCAAGAAGGGTTTTGCTGACACCAGGCAGATCTTCTAGTAGGACATGGCTTTCCGTGAAGAGGGCCAGCAGACTGAAACGAATCGTCTCGCGCTCGGCGACGACGACCCGCTGCACATTTTCGACTAGAGCGGCCAGCTTGGACTGGAACCGCTCCCATTCGCTCGCGTCGTCCTCATACTGCGTTCGCTCGCCCCGATACCCGAGAGTCAAAGTCATGACAATTGCCCCTTGTCGAATGTGACCGTCGTTTCTCAGCACGGTCTCAGTCGATTATCCGCTTCCACATTGGAGCGGGTATCGGGGTTAGCACTGGATTGAGTTAGGGGATTATGCTAGGTCGATTGCGGTCGCGCCGCTCAGTCAAGAGACGCTACGGCTTTGCTGTGAAGACTCCGAGAAGAGTAGCTTCCCGCAATGCTCTTTCGACGATCACGACTGGTGGCCCATCGTCTCGCAGCCTGATCTGAGCGGATTGGCCAGACTTGACGCTAAACGTCCGCTCTCCGTCGAGGGCGACAGTACAAGGAGTCAAATCCACTTCTGCCGTCCCGCCGACCTCGATAATGCTCCAATCGATCAGGGGCACGGTTGTCACTGTGCCCGGAGCGATCGGAGCGTCGACGGTTGTACCACCCTCGCCTAGCTTGACGCGAACGGCGGACCGCACAACACCATTTGACGGTCGGAGGCGCGCACCGATGGCCGAGAGTCCAATAGAATCGGCTTCGGTCCTTGCGAGGAATAGCTCGTCAATAGTGCTTATGTCCCACAGCGCCCTCGCCCCGACGAACTGGTGGGTGCTTATCGCGATGTCAACCAGAGCAATGTCCCGCACCACTCCGTCGACTAGCACGTCGAGCACGGTCGAGGGTCGCGTCACCAAGTCCCGGTCGATAGTGCCCGATGCCACGATACCGGCCGCGATTCCCGCGACGGTGCCCTCGATCATTTGCGGGAACACGTTGTTAGTGCCAGTCGATATTGGGACCAGGGGCACGTCGCCAGACCCCTTGGCCACTGCACGGTTCGTACCATCCCCCCCAAGCGTAACGATGCAGCCAACGCCTTGATTCTTCATCGCCTCGGCAGCCTTGGTCGAGTCGGTCTCTTTGTTTGCAACGAAGGTATCGAGGAACTCAATATCCATGTTGTGAGTCCGACCATCAATCGCGCCGCGACCGAGGCCAGCGATGTCGGGCATGAAGAGGACGCGCTTTACGCCGACCGATTCCAGGCCAGCCAGTACCCGTCGAAGGATGTTGACCTTTTCCTGGTTACTGACGAAGCGGCCCTGAGCGACCAGCCGCCTGATGTCTTTGCCGGCAGCCGGATTCGCAATGATGCCGACGGCTGGTGTCCGGTTACTCATCTTGGTCCCAACGCCGCATCTCTTGAAGGAAGTGGGCGATCCTGCTACGAAGCTCCGCCGCTGTATCATCTGTCCACTCGTGAACGCCGCGCCCCGTTTTCAGGCCGAGATTACCATCCGAAACGAGTTTACTCATCATTGGAGGCACCTGACTGGATGATTCGATGTCCGGCATGAGTTGCTCACTAATGGCGTTCCATACATCCGCCCCTGCGGCATCGAATATCTCGAACGGGCCAGCCACCGCCAGCCTTCGTCCAATGCTGCTTTTTACGACAGTGTCGATAGCGTTTGGACTAGCGACGCCATTTTCAACAAGCGCGAAGCATTCCCTGAGCAGCGCTGCCTGAAGCCTGTTGGCGATGAAACCGAGTGACTCTTTTTCGAGAACCACTGGTTTCTTGCCAATTGAGATCAGAATATCCCGTACCGTGTCAATCGTCGCACTTGATGTCGTTTGACTAGCAACGACCTCGACCAACGGTACGAGATACGGAGGATTGAAGTAGTGCGCAACAAGGACCTGACTTGGCCGATTCGTCGCTTCGGCGAGTTGGCTGGGCATGAACGTAGACGTGTTGCTGGCCAGGATAGTCTCCGGCTTACAAATGCTATCGAGCTTCGCGAATAGGCTCCGCTTTGCACTCAGGTTCTCAGAGATTGCTTCGATAACGAGGTCAGCATCCCTGACTGCGACAGGCATATCTGCCGCAGTCGTCAGTTTTTCTGCGACCAAGTCAGACTCTGCCGTCAGACCCAGCATCTTTAGATTGTTCTCGATGTTGTCCCGCGCTTGGACGAGACGTTCTTCGTCGAGGTCGCTTAGCGAAACAGAATATCCTGCTAGTGCAAATTCTTGGGCGATGCCATGACCCATTAGTCCCGCGCCAACGACCGCGATTCTTTTTATGCTGGTGATACTCACAGCAGTCCTTTTGTCGTCGCAAGTTCTGGCAGCAGAGACATCCTCAAATGCGAGCCAGTGACTATGGCAGCGATACGCTTTCCCCTGATGTCGGCTGCGTGGTCGGCCAGAGCAGCGATTGGAGTCGCAGCCGACGGCTCAGCCATCACCTGTTCCAACTCCATCAACGTCTTAACCGCAGGAAGAATGTTCGATTCGGAGATTAGCCACACGTCGTCTACTAGGTCATTCAGTTCGTCAACGATTTTGGGAATTGGCACGCGTACGGCAAGGCCGTCGGCGAGAGTCTTGACCTGAGCCGACTCATTCCACGGCTGGCCGAGCAGCGCCCGCGCCATCGACGGCGCTCCATCGGCGACCACCGCTACGACGGTCGTATCGGGACTCTTGAGCTTTATCTGCTGGGCGACGCCTTTGATTAGCGAACCGTTTCCCAGGGGAACGACGACGATATCCCAAGGCTCCGGATGCCGCAGAAGTTCCGTGCCGATGGTTCCCGCGCCGGTCGCCATCTCTTCGACGACGCCGTCCTCCCAAAAAGACGCACCGATTTGCGCTGCCATGCCTTTGGCATATTCTTTTGCAACGTCGAAATCGGTACCGTGGATTTCCACGTTGCCGCCCGCGAGACGAATTCGGTCGAGCTTGGACTGGGTTGCGCCGGCGGGAGCAACAACCGTGACGGGAATTCCATACCGGGCGCAAGCGTAAACGATTGCAAGTCCGTAATTACCGGCCGACGCCACGTATACGCCCGCCGCTGGTACATCATCGGCCAAAGCAGCAGCGGTCGTCATCGCTCCCCGCAACTTGAACGACCCGATTGGCGTGCAGTCTTCGCGCTTGAGCCAAATATCCGCTTGAAGCCTATGGCTGATCGCATGAGCTCTCAGTAACGGGGTAGGCGTCCAGGGCTCAGTTTTGAGCGTACTTAAGGCGAAGTCGATGCTTGTGGTCTCGACAGTTGTTTTTGGCACGCAGGTATCCAGGTGAGCGGGTCGGAGTATTCGGCGAAATTATACCACCCTGCCGTGGCGCGATGCAGTACGCAGGCGGCAGCTACGGCTCGAAACGGAAGCCGAGGGGGTCGTCGTTGAATTCGAGGTTCGCCAGGGCGGTTTGAGCCGCTTCTTCTATCGACTCGTCGCCGTCGGAGAGACATAACTGCAAAGCCCGTTTCGCCAACAGGCCGCCGATCTGCCCCAGCGACTTAATCGAAGCCAGACTTACTTCAGGGTCATCGTCTTGGAGAAGCCGGATGAGGTGCGAAACGACAGCCTCATCGCCAAGCAGCCCTCCAGCGGTCGCGGCCTCGTAGCGAATAGCGGGACTTGGATGCGCCATCTCGTCAAGGACCGTAGTCAGCCACTCAGGGTTGGAGCTTTGGCCCATTGCGTAAATAGCACTTTGAATCAGTGCGAGGTCGTTCGATTCATACGCATCCCGGATAACATCGTTAGTCTCCGGGGTATTGAAGTTCGCGATTGCCTCTATAGCTCTCCTGCGTACTTCGATATCCTCGTCTGGCTGACTAATCACTTTCATGAACGCGTCTCGTATCCGGTCGCCGTCCCGTGAGAGTAGCTTGCCGTTTTGAGCCATAACCGCGAAATTCCTGAGCGATATTCCCGCCGAGGCTCTTACTTTCAGCGAAGAGTCGTCTTCTAAGAGCTTGACCAGTGGCCGGATCAGTGCACGGTCTTCGGTTTCCCACAAGCCTTTTACCGCCATTTCTCTAACTATCTCATCGTCGTCCTGCAGACACGCTTTGAACACTGAACTAAAGTCGAGTTCGATGTTTTCGTCGGCCAACTCGACAAGTTTAAGGGCGATCTCGTGCTTTCGGTCGACGGGCAGCCGAAGCCAATTCATCTTGAACTCGGCTACACCCTCGACCGGTAGGTCGGAGAACTGCAGCAGCCCGGAAAACTTGACGGGCTTTTCCAGGTCAGTTAAGTCAGTTAGGAAGTCTTGAAGTGTCACCATGTCTCTTCTCAGGCAGGTGGTCCGAATCGCTCGGGCAACTTCATAGTGAGGTGCGCAACTCGAAAGTAATCGAGTCTCAGGTTGTTTGTCAAGTTGAATGGCAGGTGCGATACTGCGCTTTCATCGGAAGAATACACCTCTTCCCTCCAGTGTAAACAAGGTCGACGTATGTCACCCAAAGCAAAAAGAGAGCAAAAAATTTCGGCAGTGGAGGCAATGACTAGCTTCAGTACAGAGTACGGCCCGTTCGTGTGGGAGCCTCGCTACGAACCGGCGTCAGAGTTGGTCTACACGATCTTATCGCAGCACACTTCGGACATAAATTCGGAGCGGGCATTCAAAAACCTCATGAACACGTTCGGGACTCTGGAGGCCATAGCTGCTGCAGAAGTGACCGAGATAGAGAATGCGATCAAGAGCGCGGGCCTGTTCCGGGTTAAGGCCCCTCGAATTAAACAGGTTCTGAACGAAATCATCGAAGAGGTCGGTTCCTTCGACCTGACGTTTCTCGCGGATATGCCCCTTGAAGATGCGAAGGCATGGCTCAAAGCCTTCGATGGCATCGGCCCCAAGACCGCAGCAATAATTTTGTGCTTCTCGCTCGGAATGCCCGCGATGCCGGTGGATACGCATATCTACCGGGTTTCTCAAAGGCTCGGCCTGATCGGTCCGAAGGTCAACGCCGATCAAGCTCACGACATCCTGGAACCTATGGTAGACCCTGATGACGTGTTCGCGTTTCACTTATACCTGATAAATCACGGTCGGCAGGTGTGCAAGGCTCTCAGACCGAGGTGCGATTCCTGCGTTTTGGCCCAAAGGTGCCCTTCCAGAGGCACCTTCGAGAACACTGCCAAAAAGACTCGGAGCAAGTTGCGATAACGCCCCGTGTTGCGGATCAACCTTGAGCGCCGACCAACAAGGGCGCTATACTTTCCGTACGGATGTTAGATGTCCAGGGAGGCGACAGGTGAAGGTCGGCATTATTAATGTAACGGGATACTCAGGTATCGAACTTGCGCGTATCCTGTCACGACATCCTGAAGCCGAAATCACTTCTGTCACAGGGCGAAGCAGTGCTGGCAAGAAACTCGGCGAAGTGTTCCCACACCTGTCTTCCGTCGACCTGACAATCACGGAAGACCTGACTGAGAGCGTCGATGTAGTTTTTTCCGCTTTGCCGCACGCAGCGAGTGCCGAGCGTCTGGGGCCTGTGATCGAATCTGGGGTTAAGGCCATCGATATCAGCGCCGACTTCCGGCTCAAGGACCTGATCGAATACAAGAAATGGTATAAAGTTGACCACTCGTACCCGCAGTACATCGAAGACGCGGTTTACGGCCTCCCCGAGCTGCACCGTGACGGGATTGCTGGTGCAAACCTTGTGGCTAATCCCGGCTGCTACCCGACGACATCGATTCTCGCGCTGGCCCCCGCAGTAGCCGCCGGACTTATCACCCCCGATGTAATTGTGGATGCCAAGACAGGTGTTTCTGGCGCTGGCAGAAAGGTCGACCTTCAGTATCTTTACACAGAGATAAACGAGAGTGTTCGGGCTTACTCGGTCGGCGGTCACCGTCACATGCCAGAGATCGCCCAGGAACTCGATGGATTGAATGGAACGGAAGCTCTGCAAGTGACTTTTGTACCTCATCTTATTCCCATGACTCGCGGCATACTGGCGACCTGTTACGCAAAACTCAAGGACGGCGTTTTGCCGTCTGGACAGGCGGGACAGGAACGGCTCACCGAAATCTATCGCGAGTTCTACAAGGAACATTCCTTCGTTCACGTCACCGACGAGCCGCCAGCGACCAAGCAGACCCTTGGAAATAACGACTGCCGTGTGTATCCGACCATCGACCAAACGACGGGGCGCCTCATCGCCATCGGCTGTATCGACAATCTCGTAAAGGGGGCGGCGGGGCAGGCGGTTCAAAACATGAATTTGATGTTTGGGATGCCCGAACAGATGGGCTTGGAACAACTTGCGTTGTATCCATAGAGGGCTGTCGACATCTATACTTTGCTTTGCTGCGTTAGGAGCCCGAATTGAGAAAGAAAAAAATTATCCTGCGGTCGCTGATCGCGGTGATACTGGTGATCTCGGCTTGTACAGGAACGATGTTTTCTTGGGTCGCCTTGGATACAAACGATTCGGCAACCGAGGCTGACAAGTTCCTCCTCATGTTGCATGAACGAAAGACTGCGGAAGCATACGAGAACACCACTACTGCCCACTTCAAGGCCCTCCAATCTCTGGACGATTTCGATAAGGTCATGGATCTGCTCGGTCTTCCCCTGACATACCGACTGAATGTCTGGAGAGACCGGACTCTCGAATTGAGCAACCGCTCTCGAATCCGCGGTACGTTGCTCGATCTGGGTGGGCAGGACGTCAAGTTCACGGTGGACATGGTCAGGGAGCAGGGGGACTGGAAGGTCAATGCCTTTGTCGACGACGCAAGAAGTGGCGTTGGGCCGGGCGCTTGGTTCAAACAAATTCCACTTCGGGATGACCTGCACGAACTCACTGGCGAAACAATTGCACTATTTCGCGCAGCAGTCGAAGCCGGTAACATGGAAAGTTTCTACGACTATATGTCCGACTCTTTCACAATAGGAATTACGCTTGAACGGCTACAACAGGCCTACCAGCCCTATGTCGACGCCGATGTCGACCTGATGGGCATTCAAGACCTGGTACCGGTTTACCTTGAGTTGCCCATATTCACCGACGTATCAATTGGTTTCGACCCGGATGACTTCGAAGTCATCCAAGACGTGATGGTACTCGAAGGATACTATCCACTCGAACCGCTGCCGGTACCGTTCAAGTTCAGCTACGTGTACGAGCACCCAGATTGGAAGCTCTTCCAATTTCTGGTACGGCAGCCGACGATATCGGGCTTGTCGCCGGAGATCTGCCTCCAGTGGCTGCTTCGGCAAGAGGATAAGAGTACCGACCAGTGCTTTGACTTGGAGCAGAACCGGCTACAGCGGGGCATCATAACCTTCGACGAGGGTGCGCCTTAAGCGCTCGTATTCGTTGCCAGCACTGGGAGGTCGGGATACAATACCTGAGGTTGGTAGGCGAGGGATGGCTGTGTTGCATGGCGATTTACGGCACGACATTGGACCATAGTCTACCTGCCCGCACACCCGATTGTGGCCCCATCGTCTAGGGGACTAGGACGCTGGCCTTTCAAGCCGGAAACACGGATTCGAATTCCGTTGGGGCTACCACGATAGACATCCACACACTTCATTCCTTGTCTCTATTGTCCGCTGATGGCCAATCGCAGTTCTGACCGTGTCCAACTTCCCCATCAAACGGGCCGTCAAAGCGGGTTGGGACGAGATGTCAGACGGCTATCAGCGGGACGCTGCAATCTCCACTGACGATGTCCACTACGGCCCATTGATCCCTGGCGAACGCTTTTACCGACTGCTTGGCGACGTCAATGGGAAACGTGTTCTTGAACTGGCGTGCGGGGCGGCACAGAATTCAATCGCCCTCTCCAAGTGGGGTGCTCGTGTGGCCGCCGTGGATGTGTCGTCCAACCAACTCGACCACGCACGTCGGTTGGTGAGCAGAGAACAGGCCGACGTGGACTTGGTCCAGGGAGACATCGAGCACCTATCGATGTTCGCACAAGAGTCTTTCGACGTTATCCTTTCATCCAACGGCATCGAGTTCGTCCCAGATATCCATGAGTGCTTACGCGAGTGGTATCGAGTGCTGTGCCGAGGTGGACTCCTCGTGCTGTCAACTGTCCATCCACTGGCGGCGTTCGAGTGGGACAGTCAGCGTTCCACACTCTTGGTCAACAATTACTTCAACCTGCCGGTGGAGGTGTGGGATGACCTTGCCGATGTGGATGGCCAAAAGGGTCTAACATTTTTTCACACAATTGAGGAGATGGTCTCCACGTTGGTAGCCGTTGGTTTCGCCATCGAGAGGATACTAGAGCCGTTCCCATACCCTATCGAGGGAGCGACAGAAACTGAAGAGGCGATGGTGCCATACAAGGGCAAATCGTGGGAGGAGGATTACGAGCGGATGAGCCGGATTCCATTCAACATCATCTATGTGGCCCGCAAGGCAGATTGAGACCGGCCTACTCTCTGCCAGTCTCGAATTGCGTAAACTTAACGTCCCTGTCTATCGCTTGGCGGATTTTCTCGGCGTCGGGATGGTCCCCGAAATACACAATATATAAGCCGCGCTCGTAGTACGACGCCTCAAGGTTCTCGACATCGTATCCCCAGAGGGCATTGCCTGCTTTGGCGATGTCGCTAATCGCCTCGATCCCCTTCCTGAGATCATCACGGTCGGCAAACCGGTAGATCAGTACGTCTCGGTCGTTGACTTTTACGCTGGTGTCCTGTGGCGCTCCGATAAAGACGAGCCGCTCGTCGCTTTCCGGGCCTATCTTAAAGCCATTATTCTTCAGAGCTGTAATAACTTCGCTCGTCTCTTCGCCGCAAGCTGCGAGGGCTAGGACGAGCAAGCAGAGCAATACGAGGACCTTGGGGACCTGAACCGTTAGTCGTGTCATCTTACCTTCCGAGCGCACCATTGAAGTTACGATAAATAAGCCTGTCGGTTGGCCGTCAAGCTAGTATTACGAGTCACCTGCGCCAATTATAGCTGAACTGAGGCATTCACCGGGTAGTGGAGCTAGAATTGACAAACAGGCAGATATCTTCCTATAATCTAACATTCATGACTCGACATGTGAATATAGCGACTCCAACGGTTTCTTGACACTCAATTTGACGAACTATATGCTTCAACTTGATATTTAGACTTCCTCCGTCCGCTTTGATCTGGTGCCTACGTCTGTCGAGGTTAAGACCGTGACTCGTTTTCTTTTCTCACCGCTTCTGCCAATCTTGTTGGTGGCTCTGGTGTCTGTTGCGTGCGACAACAAAGGTGGTGGTGACAGCTTCGCGCCGCCTTCGACTCCCACGCCGACATCGGGCGAAATCACTGCCGATATCTACGATGGGGACCTACCGGACTTGAACATCTACGTCGGTACCCGCGTGCGATGGCGGAACCTGGGTGACATCGCTCACAACGTGACAACCAAAGATGGGACCGTTAACACCGGTGTGATTGAGGAAGGCCAGCGCACGGCGTATATCCTGTTCTCAAAGTCGGGTGTCATGGAGTATTTCGACAACTTGAACCCGAGTATGGAAGGTCGGATACAAGTATTCGACCGAAACTGAGGAAAGCCGTAAAGACCGAAGAGTACAAGACCGGCGGCGCATAGGTGTACGAGGTAGAGTTGCTCGCTCCGACTTGTATGATGTAGCGTACAACTTAGTGGGTCGGGAATAATTCGAGGTTGCCATGATACCAGGAGGATGTTGAATGTGGCCTAACTTCATTACACGTACCAGTGCTTATGCACTCGTCGTCACGATCGTAGCCATCGCTGGCGTGGCTTGTGGAGGTGCACAAGACACATTCAGCGATGACATAACCAGTCAGTTCTCACCGGACCGAGAAAACTTACCCGCCCCGACAATGAATCAAGGGGAGTACGTTGCTCCGAGGATACCTCCGGGGGGATATCCAACATTCCTTTGGGAAGGTCCTATGCCAACCCAGTTTAACGAGTCACCTTTCTCCGCTCAGCTGGTAAAGGAAGGCAAGATTCTTCCTCTCGAGGAGCGTCTGCCGGTTGCCGATGACATTTTTGTTGTCCCATTGGACAACGAAGTGGGCATATACGGCGGCACGATGCGGGTGACGGCCAGCGTACCCGGTAAGAACGATGGGTTCACCACAACGGGTTGTTTCCGACGCGACGCGGACGGTATCGGGCGCGTGACGGCTATTTGCAAAGACATGAAGCTGAGTGAAGACGGCCGGACGTATACCTTCACCCTCCGCAACGGCGCGAGGTGGTCCGACGGCTATCCGATCACGATGGAGGACTTTCGCTTCGCGTGGGAAGACCTGAACTTGAACCGCGAGTACATGGAACGCCTTCCTCTGACACTCGTCAACCCGATCACTGGTAACGGCCCGAAGTTCGAGGTTATCGACGACCTTAATTGGACCCTCACCTTCGACAGCCCAATGTATACACTCATCGAGTCGAAGAGCGGCGCGATATTCAGTGGCACCAAGGGATGCAATTCAAGTCCTTGCTTCTACTCTGCTTCTCACGTCTACAAGCGATACCACCCGAAATACGGTAGCGAAGACGAAATTCGCCAGCTCGTCCGCTTCTACTCCCGTTCGGACTGGAAGGGCGTAATGCAGAAATTGCAGCAGAAGCGCGAGTTCCTCGGAGTCCAGTCGAAGCCTGTTCCTACGGAATTCGACCCCGACTACATCTACGACGGCGACCACTATGCTCCATGGCCTGGCGGATACGTGACGACAGCGCTCTCGGACCAGAAGAACCAGTACGACCGCAATCACTACTTCATGGGAGTTGACCCGCTCGGTAATCAACTTCCCTACATGGATAGCGTGGTCTCGTTCCAGACCGAGAGTCGTGAGGTTGCGGTATTCCGATGCATGGCCGGTGAGTGTGATATTGGCGGCGAAGACTTGATTCTCTCGGAGATTCCTCTTTACCTCGCGAGTGCGGAGAAGGGGGATTACAGCCTCGAGATCTATAGGGCGGCCGCAGGATCTGATACCACCGTTCTTATCAACCAAGAATACAATGAGGACCAGGAGATCGGGGCGATGATGCGGAGCAAGGACTTCAGGCTCGCGCTGTCCTATGCCTGGAATCGCAGCGCAACCAACGAAACAGTCCTCGCCGGTCTCGGTACACCGCAAAACTGGACTCCGCACCCAACGACACCGTATTACCCAGGAGACGAGTGGGCGTCAAAGGACATCGAATTCAATCCCGACAAGGCACGAGAGTTGCTAGCTAACCTTGGCTTTGTCGACGCCAACGAGGACGGCTTCTTGGACCGGAAAGACGGTACAGGGCCTGTTGAACTCTATTTCGAAGCATACGACCAGTACTATTCGATCATCGAACTGTTGCAAAAAGACTGGAGCGACGTCGGCATCAAGCTGATAATTCGTGAAGGCGGAAGGTCTTACCAGGCGGCTGAACGGAACAAGCAGTACTTTGTGATGTCTTCATCTAGCTACGGGGACAACCCCTGGCAGGTCGCCTGGACGCGGCTCGTGCCACTTGTCAAAGGCAACCAGCTCGCGCCGACAATCGGGGAGTACTATCAGACTGGTGGTCGCGAAGGCATGGCCCCAGGCGTAAACTCCGAGTTCCAGCCGGCTGCTCCGGCTGACACGTATCCGGCGGACTCCAGCGGAAAACTTCAATACCTTCAAGGTCTGTGGACACAGGGACGTGTGATTCCGCAGTTCAGCGATAAACGCATCGAGTTGGGCAAAGAGATTTATCGTACGGTCGCCGACAGCAAGTATCATATCGGTGGACTCGCGTTTACGGGCATCTTCAGGGGGATTCGGATGCGGCGCAACAACGTCCGCAACACTCCCAAGAACCACTTCCCGTCGGGCCGTGGCGGCACGAAAGAGGCGTTCTACTTTGAGGACGGTCTCGACAACACCACCCATCCCGGAAACCGGTCTAAGAAGTACAGGAGTGTCCACTTCCTCGACCCCGCATACTGGGATTAGACCCTTCGCGCAAAACGGCTAGTTCACGAGGCCCGCTTCGATTTCGAGCGGGCCTCGCTGCGTTCAACTGACAACAACTGCTGTACTCAAGAGGTGCTTGTGGTAATGTTGGTCTCGCCGCAGGAAACCCAGGGAATGAAGGAGCTCAGAATCATCGAATGAACCTACAAGAAACTAAAGCTGCCGTTCTCACCGAAATTGACCGCCGAGGACATGAAGCGGTCGCCGCCGCCAAACACATTCTTAACGATCCAGAGCCGGGATTCCGTGAGCAAAACACTTCTAGATTCGTGGGCGAGAAGCTCCGCGAGATGGGTATCCCATTCGAGGACGGCTTGGCCCTGACAGGTCTCAAAGGGGTGATGTCCGGCGGCAAGTCTGGCCCGACCGTCGGCGTCTTTGGGGAGCTTGACTCCCTCATCGTTCCAGACCACCCGCTCTCCAACACCGAGACCCACGCCGTCCATGCATGCGGACACCACACCCAGATCGGCTCACTGCTCACAGTCGCCATCGGCCTCCAAGCCGCGGGCGTCCTCGAAAGTCTGGCGGGCAACATTGCGCTCCTCGCAGTTCCGGCTGAGGAGTTCATCGAGATCGAATATCGAGACGAGTTGCGACGCGCCGGCAAATTGGAGTTTCTGGGCGGCAAGTCGGAGTTCATCAAACTCGGTGTCATGGACGACGTCGATATCGCCATGATGACACACACCGAAAACCAGGACTGGGGTTACGAGGACAAGAAAATCGGTGTCGGCGCGAACAACAATGGCATGGTCGCAAAACGCATCCAATTCAACGGCGTCGCAGCACACGCAGGCGGATCACCGCATCTGGGGGTAAACGCTCTAAACGCGGCGAACATTGCCCTCATGGGCATTCACGCCCAGCGAGAGACCTTTCGCGATGAGGACAGCATCCGCATTCATCCGATCATCACAAAGGGTGGCACCGTCGTAAGCTCGGTACCAGCCGACGTTCGCATGGAGACCTTTGTACGTGGATCATCGATCAGCGCTTACGTCGCCGCCAGCGAAAAAGTAGATAGAGCGCTTCGGGCGGGCGCTCTGGCGGTTGGCGGGAGTGTGGATATTACGACAATTCCCGGTTACACACCTCTTGCGCAGGACTCCGCACTCACCGAGATTTATGTCTCCAATGCCGGGCAAATCGTTGGTTCAGACAACATTGCCAGAATGGGCCACCGTTCAGGCTCGACGGACATGGGCGACATTTCGCAAATCATGCCCGCCATTCACCCGTATGCGGCGTCGGCGACGGGCAAAGCGCACGGCAACGACTACGAAGTTCAAGACTACGACCTTGCGGTCACGACCGCTGGCAAGGCGATGGCGATGACCATCGTGGACTTGCTTTTCGATGGAGCACACCAGGCGAATAAGATTACAAAAAACTTCAAGGCCTCAATGACTAGGTCGGATTATCTGAGTTGGATTCGCAGCATCTACTCGGAGGAGACGTACACGGAGTGAGCGGCATTGAGTCTTTGAAGGCTGCCGCCCAGTCCGCTATCGACAGGCGGCGCGACTGGCTGATCGATATAGCCGACAAAATCCTTCGTAACCCAGAGGTCGGCTTTCAGGAGTTCAAGACCGCGCAACTCGTCAGCGACAAGTTCAGCGAACTCGGCATCGATCACACTGATGGCGTTGCGATCACGGGTGTCACAGGACGCTTACGAGGCGGCAACGTCGGTCCGACCGTGGCGATTCTTGGCGAACTCGACTCACTGCGCGTTTCAGAGCACCGTCACGCCGACCCCGAGACCGGTGCCGCCCATGCCTGTGGTCATAACTGCCAGATCAGCATGATGATCGGAGCGGCCATAGGACTGATGATTCCCGAAGTCCAGCGTGTGTTATGCGGTGATGTGGAACTGATGGCCGTTCCCGCCGAGGAGTTTATCGATGTCGAGTATCGTTTGGGTCTCCACAGGGAAGGCAAGATTGGCTTCCTTTCCGGCAAGCAGGAGTTCATAAGGCTCGGAGCGTTCGACCACGTCGATATGGCCATGATGGTGCACAGCTCTGCCAGCCCTGAAGACGCCAAATTCTCGCTCGGGGCCACTAGCAACGGGCACCTGGGTAAGTACGTTCGCTTTGTCGGAAAGTCGGCCCATGCCGGAAGCTCGCCACATCGCGGAGTGAATGCACTTCAGGCAGCAATGGTCGCCCTTCACGCACTGAACACTCAGCGCGAGACATTCCAAGACCCTGATATCGTGCGTCTTCACGGCATCCTCACCCATGGAGGTGTCGCGGCAAACGCTACACCTGCCGATGTGCGCTATGAGGGCCGTGTTCGCGGACGTACGACTGAGGTCATCGCCGACGCTAGCGCTAAGATGGACCGCTGTCTCAAAGCCGGCGCGCTGGCGTTGGGCGCGAAGGTAGAGATAACGACGATTCCTGGCTACTTTCCGCTGTCTAACGACCTGACTTTCGGAAGTATTTTTAGGGACAGCGCCGAACGTCTCGTTGGGAAGTCTTCGTTTGCTGACCACTCGAATGGCCCGACACGGGGGGGCTCCACAGACATGGGCGACTTGGGTCAGATCATGCCGGTCATACACCCGTACACTGGCGGTTTCTCTGGAACCGGGCACGGTGAGGACTACCAGGTGGTCGACTACGAACAGGCCGTCATCAGGCCCGCAAAGGCCATGGCGATGGCGGTCATCGACCTTCTTGCAAACGACGCTGCGAAAGCGAATGAAGTCATTAAGAGAAGCCCACCGAAGATGACAAGGCAGCGTTACGTTGACATCCAAAACGCTCGGATGTCAAAAGAGAGCTACGAGGGTAAGTAGGTTGGGTGTACTAGCCCGACAGCCACTTTCCAAGTGGCCCCCGGTTCTTCTCCAGCCAAGCGATGTTCAGACGTATCGCTTCCAGAGACTGCCGAATCGTTCGCTCCGCCGCCGGTACTGACGTATCAGTGAAGAATTTTTCGACATCCTCTAGTTTTTCCTGTGTCGTGAACTTGCCTGTGATGCTGACAAGAGTCATTAGGCCAAACCCGCCCTCGCCGTAGCGCCGGTCGAACTCCGGCCAGTTGGCCTTCAATAGCTCCCAGGCCAGATCACTTCCCTTGGGGTTCGCTGCCGTTCTCGCGATCACTCCGATAGTGTTGTGCGTCCGAACAAAGCTCGTGTCGAGTGTGCGGTCGAGAGTCTGCTGCAACAGTTCTGCATCGTCGAACCCCGACAATGCCCCGAGTAGTCTGACCTTCTCTTCTTCCATCGTCGCTTTCTTTTCGAGTTCCCACATCGTGTCATAAGCGGTCTTGTCACCCTGTTTGGCCGTAAGACTGAGGATGACCTTCCGGATGTCGGGATTGACGCTCGACGGGTCTTGGGCATAAATGGCGAATCTCCGGCCTGCTTCTGCCAATGTGTCGGGATCACCGTATCCTCCGAGGCCCGCCAAAACAGTGCTCCGAAGTAATGCGTCGAGATGGCCCTCGTCGGGTTTCGGGTCCCAGCCTGACCGCTTGCCAGCAGCTTGAAACAGGCCCCTCGCGAACTGCTCGTATTTGTCGAAGAACTGCTCGTCCGCGAGAAGGTTATCAAGCGAGCCCAGGTTTGCGCTCAGATCGCCCCAGACATAGGCGTCGTTCTCGTTCACATAGGCTTGAGCGATTTCGAGGAAGTCCGTGACCGACTGGATACCTGCTTTCGACAGGGCGTATGCGTCGTTCTGGATACCGAGACGGTCGATGGAAGATAGTTCGAGTCTCTCTATCGCCGGTCGCAGAAGCGTGAGATCGTCACTGGAGTACTTTACCCTGAAGAAGCCGGTCTGGCCGGGGTTGACCTTCACCCAGTCGTCTGTGCTCCCGTCGATCTCTAGACTGTCCGAGCGGCCTTTGACGAGTGTCGAGGATATTTCATCACTGTTTGCCGACTTCACTCGAAGCGGCACGTACCAGAGAGCCTCGTCCTCGGCGGCTTCGTCGATGATGTTGTCGTAGACGAAGCGGCGCTGTTGGACCGATACTTCGATGCCCGTATCGCCGCGTCCGATATTTGCGTCGAGATATGGATATCCGGTCTGGTTCAGCCAAGAGTCCATCATCTCCGAGACAGGTTCGCCAGAGGCCGCCGCCAATGCGTCCCAGAGGTCGCCGGTCTCGGCGTTGTCATAGCTATGCTTGGTCAGGTAGTTGTGCAGCCCTTGCTGGAACTGGTCTGCACCAAGGAAATCTTCGAGCATTCTCAGTACGGACCCGCCCTTGCTATAGCTGATCGCGTCGAACAATTGCCCGATCTCAGCGGGGTTCTTTACTTCTTGATGTATCGGGTGCGAGTTCTTTAGTCCATCCAGGCTGAGGGCCCGATTCGTGTCTGACGAAACAAAACTCGTCCAGGTGTCCCACTCCGGGAACAGGTGATCGACCGCCTTATCTCCCATCCACGACGCGAAGCTCTCGTTGAGCCAAAGGGCGTCCCACCAGGCCATCGTGACGAGGTTCCCAAACCACTGGTGCGCCATCTCATGCGAGACGATGCTTGCGACGATTTGCTTGGTGCCCGCTGAGCTATTCTTCGGATCGACGAGAATCGCAATCTCCCTATAGGTAATGGCACCCCAGTTCTCCATCGCGCCCGCGGCGAAGTCGGGGATGGCGAGGTGATCCATCTTGTCGAGCGGGTAGGGGATTCCGAAATATTCATTGAAATAGGCGAGCAGATCGACCGATACATCAAGGGCGAACCTGCCCTGTTCTTCTTTGCCGGGTGTCGTCCAAACGCGGACGATTGTGCCGTTATCCGCCTTTTTTTCGACGGAACGCAACTCGCCGACAATGAATGCCAGGAGATACGTCGACATCGTCGGCGTCTCGGCAAATTCGAGCTTCTTGACCCCCGGCTCGACCTCGGTCGCTGCGACGATATCCATGTTCGAGACCGCAGCTAGATTGGACGGTATCAGCAGCGTGACCTTGAACTTCGCCTTGATCGCCGGCTCGTCCCAGCACGGAAAGGCCCGCCGAGCATCGGTTGCCTCGAACTGTGTCGTGGCGAGGTATTTTTCATTGCCGTCAGCGTCTGTGTACTTGCTCCGATAGAAGCCCCGCAGCTTGTCGTTCAACTCGCCGGTGAATCTTATGTAAAGGCTTGCTTCGCCTGATGTCAATTCATCCTTGAACGTGAACATGACCGTCTCTTCCTTCGCATCGAAGTCGATGGACGCTGGGGTGACGGTCGAGCCATTGGCTAGGGTTAGTCGCGTCTCCTGAACCTCAATCTCGTCGGAATTCAGGACGATTGAGTTCGTTACATGGGTGATTGAGACATCGATAGTCTCTTCGCCACTAAAGGTGAACTTCTGCAAGTCAGGACGAAGTGTGAGGTCGTACAGGATGGGCCGGACAGCCGTGGGGAGCATCGTTGGGGTCGCCATAGTTCAGTCCTCTCGATATGTGAAGTCGTTACTTGCCTTGCCAAATAGGCTTACGCTTGGCCGCGAATGCTTTCGGGCCTTCGATAAAATCCTCGGAGTCGCGGGCCTTTCGGTACTCGCTGTACTCTCTGCTAATGGCGATGTCGAGGGTCGATTCGAGCCCTTGCAGCGCGACTTGCTTCGTCGCGCGAATCGATAGCGGAGCGGCTTCCAGAATTTCATTTGCCCAGCGTTCGGCTGTGGGCATCAGGTCAGCCAGGGTTGGGACGACCTCGTTGACGAGACCCCACTGATGGGCCTGGCTTGCAGTTATCGGCTTACCGCCAAGCAAAATACCCATCGCGATGTTGAGCGGCATCTGGCGCACAAGTCGGTGTGGCCCCCCGCCGCTGGCAACGACGCCGACGCTTGCCTCGGGCAGCCCGAATCGCGCGTCCTCGGTCGCAATAATGAGGTCGCACGCAAGTGCCAACTCGAATCCGCCACCGAGCGCATATCCATGTACGGCAGCAACGATCGGCTTCCAGCACGTGAAGTTAGCAGTGATCCCGCCGAGCGGATACAGATGGGCGTCAGGATACGGCTCGCCCGGCTTGCCGTGTTCCGCCATATACTTGAGGTCGTTGCCCGCCGAGAACGCACGTACGCCAGCGCCGTTGAGGATGGCTACGAGAACATCGGGGTCGTCGCGGAAATTGGCGAAGGCCTCGCCCATCTCCCTGTTCGCCATGGGGTGCAGGGCATTCAACTGCTCAGGCCGGTTCATCTTGATGTAGGCGATTCGGTCCCGCTTCTCGTAAATGATGTGCTCGAAATCCATCTCTGGCTCCGTCATATGACGATTTTCTTGCGGCCAGTCCGCGAACGTTCGCGTTCCATAACCGACTCGATCTGTTCAGCGGTCTCATCCAGCTTACCCTGATGATTGACGACTACGTGGTCAAACTTGGCGGCTTCCTGCATCTCGTTCGACGCAGTTTCGAGTCTGAGTTTGAGAGCATCGGCTGACTCAGTCATCCTCCGATTCAGGCGGCTTTCCAACTCATCCATGCTCGGCGGGGCGAGGAAAACATACACTGCGCCCGGCACCTGGCGCCGGATGTTGTCCGCCCCTTGTACATCGATCTTGAGGAATACGTCTTGACCCCGCTGCAATGCCTCGGTCACTTGAGTTTTCGGGACGCCGTAGAGATTCCCGTACACCTCGGCCCACTCCAGCAATTCGTCGTCGGCAATCATATCTCGAAAATCATCGCGCGACACGAAGATGTAGTCGACGCCTTCGGTTTCGTTATCGCGCTGGGTTCGTGTGGTCGCGGTAACGGTGAAGTGGTACGGCGCGTTCGACGATCTCATTTGTTGAAGAACGGCGTCCTTGCCGACACCCGAAGGGCCGGACAGTACGACGAGAAGCGGAACGCCGTCGGTCTCCTGTCTCGCGGACCCGCTCATGAAATCTATCTGGACACCGAATCGAGCGTATCCCAGAACGTCGGGTATGACACGTCTGCCGCCTCCGAACCATCGATCGTCGTCTCGCCGTCAGCCATTGTGCTGGCGATGCTCATAGTCATGGCGATCCGGTGATCGCCGAAGCTCTCGACCGCCGCGCCCTGCAGCTTCCTGCCGCCGCGAATGACCATGCCATCGGTGGTCTCTTCGATATCGGCTCCGAGCTTACCCAGACCGGTTACGGTCGCAGATATGCGGTCCGATTCCTTTACTCGGAGTTCCTGAGCGTCCCTGATGATCGTGGTTCCTTCCGCTCGTGCAGCCGCCAATGCGAGCGCGGGAAGCTCGTCGATGACCTTGGGGATGATGTCGCCTGCAATCTCGACACCTCGAAGGTTGGATGATTCGACTACGATGTCTGCCGCCGGTTCCGACTCGTCCTCGACGACGTTTTCGAGCCGAATATTGGCCCCCATCGACTTGAGTACCTCAATCACGCCTGTGCGAGTAGGGTTGATGCCGACGTTGACCAGTCGGATACTTGCGTTCGGGTGAGCAGCCGCTGCTACCATCCAGAAGGCCGCCGAACTGATATCACCGGGCACTTTGACGTTCGTTGCCGACAGTTTGGAAGCTCCTACGGCGACCGAAAGACCGTCGATGTCCATATCTGCACCCATGTACTTCATCATCCGCTCAGTGTGATCGCGGGACTCGCCGGGCGACCGGACTACTGTCCTGCCGTTGGCGTACAGACCCGCGATCAGGATCGCCGACTTCACTTGTGCGCTCGCGATTTTGAGGTCGTATTCAATGGTGTTGAGGCTGCCGCCACGTACCGTCATCGGCAAAAGAGTATCGTTTTTGCGTCCCATGAACACCGCGCCCATCTTGCTCAGCGGCTCGACGACGCGGCCCATCGGACGCGACCGCAGCGAATCATCGCCTGTCAGCACGCTCAAGAATGATTGGCCGGCGAGTAAACCGGAAACCAGTCTGGTCGTGGTGCCGCTATTGCCCGCGTGCAGTACGTCAGACGGCTCTTGGAGGCCGTTCAGACCGACTCCTGCGATCTCGAAGCACTCTTGGCCGGGCCACACGTCGCAGTCGTGATGTTCGATGATTTGAACACCTAGGCCCCTCAAACAGCCCAGCATCGACGTTCGGTCGTCGCCGACGCAGAAGTTGGAGACGTGCGCCGTGCCGTCCGCGATGGAGTTGAGCAGCGCTGCGCGGTGGGATATCGACTTGTCGCCAGCGGTCGAGACCGTGCCTTCGAGCCGGGCTTGATTTCGCAGCGTTCGGATCACTTGGAGGGTTCCGTCTTTTTCTTCTTCGTGTAACGCCAGGGAGCGCTCTTGTTGGCGTTATTCATGTCCTTCACTCGGCCCGCAAGCCGACGCCCAACGAACATACTTGCAACCGTCTCGCCTGCCGATGGTGCCTCGGGGCCGCTGTCCTCGACAATGCCGCCCATCTCCCACTTTGCCCGCTCCTCCCACGCCTGAATGAGAGAGTCTTCCACCACATCTTTGGGGCCTTGTATTATCTCGCGGTACGCAGTTAGCGCACCGATCATCTGATCGATCCAGTGAACGACAGGTTCAGTGTTGGACTCAATAGCCGCGGCCAGATCGAGCGGGTCCCCCGATGTGAGTTTTGACATCTCTCGAAATTCGTCGCCTGCGAGCTTCGACATGTCTCGCCATGCCGGGCTGTCTGAGACCGCATTCATTAGTGCCGACGACAAGATCGACGGCATCAGCGTGACTGCCGAGGCGTACGAATCGTGCTCATGGGCGTCGATGAAGAGTGGGGTGGCACCCAGCGCCTCGACCAAGCCGACAACTGTCTTGACCCCTTCGGGGCGAGCTTTCAGGGACGGAACGAGACAGTAGTGAGTGCCATCAAACACGGCAGCGTCTGCACCGTCGAGGTCGTCTGTCGCGGCTTGAAGGAGGGGACGTCCGGCGACGAAGGTCGTGTCTGGACCAAAATGGGTATCTGCCAATTGCAGTACCTGCGCCATCGATTTCCCGGTGTACGTGACAATGCAGCCGTTCTCTAACACGGGGCCGATAGCTTTGACCATGTCGTTTGTCTCGCTGGGCAGCGTGTCGAGAATCACGAGATTTGCGCCACGCAGTGCGTCTCCGAGATTGCTAACTACCTCGTCGAACGCGCCAGTTTTGACGGCCTTGTCGCGCCACCGCCGGTCACCGGACGTGCCCACGATCTCGGTGTCCTTCAGGGCGATGCCTTTGATTCCAAGGGCCATCGAAAGGCCGATGTTGCTGTAGCCGATTATTGTGATTCGGTCCATTAATCAATCACATGCTGAATATACTAAAGATTGAACCAGATCAGCCCCAAATCTGTCCACCAAGGATGATCGCTGCCAACACATTCACCAGGGGCCTCATGATGGGAACGAGCAAGCTCCCACCCGGCAGGACATACCCAGATAATATGAGCCCAAACAAGATCATCGGCCCCCATCGTTCAAGCTGACTCCATTGAATCGCACGATCGCGTGGCAGGAGGCCGAGGACGACCTTGAAGCCATCCAGGGGCGCGACTGGTATCAGGTTGAATGCCGCAAGCAAGATGTTGATGAAGATAATCGAACCGAGAAAATATGCCGCTATGTCGCCGGTGTCGCCTCGAAAGAGAGAGAACCCGACAATACCAGGGTCAAGTATTCCCGCTCTGATCGGAACCGCAGCCAAAGATGCAACAACGATGTTAGATATCGGCCCGGCGAGTGACACCGCCGCTGTCCCCGACTGTATGCCGCCTCGGAAGCGGGATGGGTTCACCGGCGTCGGCTTACCCCACCCAAATCCAACGAACACGATCATGGCCGTCCCGGCGGGGTCCAGGTGGGCCAGTGGGTTAAGGGTTAGTCTGCCTTGGTCTTTCGCCGTCGTGTCCCCAAGGAGGTTTGCGCTCAGGGCGTGGCTGAACTCGTGGAAAGTGATTGCAACCACGATAGCGCCGACGAAGCCCGTCAAAGTGATCAGGGCGTGTATGGGGTTCGACTGCAACTGGTCAAGCACAGCGAAGAACAACGGTCAGTGCCTCAAAAGAAAGACGGGGCGATTCATATCGCCCCGTCTCAAAAGTCTAACAGAATCTTTGGTCGTCGATGTGGACTAATGCCCGCCGCAAGCGCATCCACCACCACCACCACCGCCGCCACATCCACCACCGCCGCATCCGCCGCCACCGCCGCCGCCGCAGGCACAACCACCACCGGCGCTGGCCTCGACGTTCGGGTTGCTGATGACGAAGCCGCTGCGCATCAGACCATCGATATAGTCAATCTGCGCACCCTCGACGAGGGGAGCGCTCTCGGAGTCGACAAGCACCTTGATGTTATCGATATCAATTACGAAATCGTCTTCTTTGACTTCTTCCTCTATGCTCATCATGTACTGAAAGCCGCCGTGAGGACCCGGCATGACCATGACCCTGAGCAGTGCATCGGTCTGGCCCTGTTCCTTGAGCGCCTCTTCGAGTTTCTGGGCCGCGAGTGGAGTCACTTCTACAATCTGAGTTGTGGTTGCCAAAGAATCAGCCTCCAGGAGTTGAGCCACTTTTCACGCAAGTTGGCTGTTAAATATGTTCCGATAGTATCACGGCACTCAGGAAACAGTCAAGAATCGCGGTGCCCTCCGCGCGCATGGTAACCTTGCTCCAGAGGCAAACGTTGAAGCATGTAACGAGTAGTGCATTTGCGTGACGCGGAGAGACGTTTGACGGGTCGACTGGATGGCAAAAGACTTTCCGCTGCTTCGCCGCTGTCTCGCAGATTTATCGCCCTCGGCATCGCATCGGTACTATTTCCTATCGTCACTGCCGGATGCTGGTTTAGTGGAACGAACTCAGACTCGTCTTCCGAACCCGCTGATACGCCGCTCCCATTATTGGCACCCATAGAATCGGCAACCCCATCGCTGACGCCGACACCGGCACCTGCTCGAACGCCAAATCCACCGACCGCCACGTCGTCACCGACATTGACCAACACGGCTACCGTTACACCTAGTCCGACTACCACGAATACAGCAACGCCCACGCCTACTCTCACCCAGACGTTGACGCCGACCGCAACACCAGTACCCACAGAAACGCCGACACCCACACCGACGCAAACCAGTACGTCGATCCCGACCAACACACCGACGGCGACACCAAGCGCTACCCCCAGCCACACGCCCACGCCCACTTTCACGCCATCGCCAAGCCCGACTTCGACGGTCACGCCGACTCCCGTCGCGACGTCGGACCTTCGGTCTACCTTCACGCCAGTTCCTGTCCAGCCCCCGTCGGAGCAGCCCGATCAGATCGTCAATCTTGCTCCTGGAGGGCTCGAAGAATGGGCAGCCCCGCTTGTCGTGGCCAGCACCCGGGAGGCTAATGAGAGCACTTCTCAAAACGTAGACGGCGAGACGTTCATTAGTTGGGGTGTACGCAACCTGGAAGACACAACAGTTTTCGGCCAGTACTTCGTAGACGTCTACTACGATGGACTCGTCGTGAATCGTTGGCAGGGAAGTAGTTTGCGTCCAAGAGTGACCAGCTTCGCGGCCGATTGGCCCGGTCTTGCTGATGCCGTCCAGTTGACGCCGGGCGTCCATGTGCTGAAGTTAGTAGTCGACTCCACTAACCTGATCCAGGAAACCGACGAGACCGATAACGTCTTTGAAATGGAGGTCGTCTGGCAATCTGGTGAGCCGACGCCGGTGCCTGAGCGGCCAGTGACGCGGCTGCCTGACCTTGCCGTCGTCCCGCCCGTTGGCGCGCTAGACCCGATATTCGCAACTTCTTATCTCGGCGACGTGGCAGATGGCCCGCTGTCCCTTGACGTGATGACTTACATCGTCTCGGCCTTCGAGAATCGGGGCCTTTCCAGCGTCACTGATCTAGTCCGTGTCGATCTATACTACGACGACATCCTCGTCGATTGGCGGCTGGGTGATGGAGCAATCGCCGGGAGCGCCTCGACCAACATTCCCTGGCCGAATCTTCCTGACTTCGTTCGTCTGACGTCCGGTCCGCACACGCTCAAGATGGTGATCGACGCGAACGACCTTATCGCGGAGTCCGACGAGACGAACAATGTATTCGAGAAAGAGTTCGTCTGGGACACGGGGCCCGTCGATCCAAAGCCCCTTCCTATCTCGACTCCAACGCCAACGCTGCCGCAACCGCTTTCACAGTCCAACCTTCAGCCGGGCTGGATATTCAACAGTGACGGCCCAATTGTTCTCTCTGGTTTGCCCAACGCTCGCTTCAACTCAGCGCTCGTAGTAGGACAGGATGTCTTCTTGGGAGTTGCCGTCAAGAACCAGAGCAGCATGGGCACTCGCATACCATTCGGTGTTGAAATCTACTTTGACGACAAACTCGTGGATACTTTGAGCTTTAGAGGGGGCGCACCCGCCCAGTCCATCGTGTCCCTCGAATGGGGCGGCCTCGTCGATGAGGTCGATATCGACGAAGGCGAGCACACGGTGAAAATCGTCATCGACCCGGCGAACTCGGTCCGGGAAGCAAACGAGGACGACAACGTGTTCGAGACGACCTTCGAGTGGTTCGACGAAGCACCAGCGCCGCTGGCTCCAACCGTGTATTCGAGCGAAGAGATTTCGGAACTGCTGACCGACCTGCGAGCACTCGTCGACTCCAGCGAAGTGTCGATATCCGATGATGGCATCGACCATACGGAGCGGATTATCGATATCGTTGATGCTGGATACTATCTGATGACCGGCACAAGCCTTCGGGACGAGCCCGTTGAGATACTTGTTCTCAGTCGTGCAAACTACGTCGCCTGGATCAATGAAGAGTTCGAGAATCAATTCGCCGCTGCCGGTGCCAATGACATAGCGAGAGTCTATTTCAAGAGGGAGAAGCTTAAAGAATTGGCGGTAGGATTCACTACTCGGCGGCTAGGACGCCTCGCGGTCGTGATTGATGGCGAACGTCCTATCCCCAACGTGATCGACACGCTGGCCCACGAGGTAGGGCACATGCGACAGGATCTGTTGAATCCGGAACAACAGAACGCGACGGCATTCGATCCTCTGATTTCAGGCCTGCTCGAAGCCCAGGCCCAGCAATTCCAACGGACTATCTGGCTCGCCCTTGAGGATTTCACTGGACAGACCTTCCTCAGCTACCCAGACGCTCGCATGTTTCGCGAATCCATCGCGCAACGGGTCGACGTTTGGATTCGAGGGGCGACCCAAGACGAACATCTCCTGGGATACCTGTTGATGTGGCTTGCGGTAACGACAGTACCTGAACTCGAAGTCGCTGCGACGGAGTTAAGAGACCAGGGCATCCTCAGCACCCAAGCGTCGTTAGACGTGTATAACTATCTAGTCGGCCTCTCGCCAAGGAACGCGCAGAACTTCGTGCGAAGGACATACGGCCGCACGACTTCGGCAGGGCTGTTGGCGCTCTTCAACCTAATCACGTCCGTCGCCGAAGAGAGACTAGTACCCGACCTCCATCCAGACGACGAAGGACTGGCGAACCTCAAGACGGTGGGGCTGCTCTCGCCATAAGCGCTAGCCCCCGCCGACGGCCTGGACGACCTCAACCGTGTCACCGTCCGAGAGCGTGACGGCGTCCCATTCAGCACGCCGTACCACGTCGCCGTTGTACGCGATCGCTATCATCTTGGAATTCAGGTTCAACGAGGCGACGTAATCGGGTAGGGGTATAGGTTCAGGAAGTTCGTTCTCTTTCCCGTTGATCGTTACCTGGATCATTTTCTGTATGACCTCGCTATCTCATCGACGAGCGAACGCGCAGCAATTCGAGGCTCGTCGGCCTCGGAAATCGCGGTAATGACCGCTGCACCAGATGCGCCCACTTGCATCGCTTGACCTACATTGTCGCTAGATATCCCCCCGATGGCCAAGATCGGAATCGAAACCTTTCCGATCACCTGACGAAGTAGCTCTGTGCCTTGCGTCGGACCGTCTGGATGGGTTTTGCTTGGAAAAATCGTCCCGGCGATTAAGAAGTCAGCTCCGTTCGACTCCGCATGCAAAGCTGCCTTGACGGTATGCACCGACCTCCCAATAAGCAATCCGGGCCCGACGAGGCGACGCGCAATCGCGGTCGGCAAGCCATTTTCAGGTAACTGCACTCCATCGGCGTCGATAGCTAACGCGACATCGAGCCGGTCGTTGACGATCAGCTTGGCGCGATTATGGATGACCTCTTTGAGTCGGATACCCAGATCGTACAACTGGTCCGCCGACAAGTCCTTTTCGCGGAGCTGTACCATGTTCACGCCGCCCGCAATTGCCTGCTCGACAACGTCTTCCAACGGGCGGCCCGCACAACGCCTTCGGTCGGTCACAAAGCAGAGGACCGGTGTATCGAGTCGAGCCAATCGCTACATGCTCCGCGCACCGGCCGGTTGAGCAACTCCGGTCGTCGGACTACTGGCAATGGCCTCTGTTTTGCGTTCGATGCGTCCGGCCAGGTAGGCCTTTCGCCCCGCCTGTACACCCAGCTTGAACGCCTCTCCCATAGCCGCAGGGTCGGCGGCCTGAGCGATGGCAGAGTTGACTAGCACAGCGTCGGCCCCAATCTCTAGTGCCTGTGACGCTTCCGATGGCACTCCAAGTCCGGCGTCCACGACCACAGGTACGGATGCCTGATCGATGATGATACGGATTTCCTCCAAGGTGAGGATGCCCTGGCCGGAGCCGATGGCAGCACCGAGAGGCATGACTGTTGCGCAGCCGATCTCGTTCAGTCGGGCAGCGAGCACTGGGTCAGCATGGATGTATGGCAGAACCACGAAGCCGTCGTCGATCAACTCCTGAGCGGCCTCAAAGGTGCCGATGGGGTCGGGAAGCAGCCACTTGCCCTTGGGGATTACTTCCAGCTTTACCCAGTTGGAGCCGGTTAGTTCGCGTGCCAGCTTGGCGGTAAATACTGCTTCGCTCGCCGTTGCGGACCCCGCGGTGTTCGGCAGAATCGTGTACTTCGTCCAGTCAAAGTAATCCAGGATGCTCTTCTCGTTCGGGTTGTCGAGATTCAGGCGTCGAACGGCAACCGTGATGATCTCCGCGCCTGACGCCTCAACCGAATCGACCATATCTTCCATCGTTCGGTGCCGTCCCGTGCCCACCATGAGGCGCGACTGGAACTCTTTTCCTGCGATTACAAGGGAGTCGTTCATAGCGAATCCTCCAAAAACAAAAAAACCGCCGACGTTACGCCAGCGGCCCGGACTTCTCACTACTCAGCAGATCGGAGTCCCTTCGCTGGCATTATCCAGGTCAGGTGTTGGCGGTCGGCGACGCATACTGTCGCCCTCTCAGCCCGATTTGCTCAGGCTCCCGGCCCAATCCTTCCAATTAGAGTAATTCACGCCTATATGAAAGTCAATGATCGTGTGACCGGTGAGCTACTGGGTAGGTTGATGGAACAAAGGGCCACTCATGGGCGTCTCCATGTGTAGAGGCATTCGACGCCAGTAAGGTCGTTTGCGTACAGGAGACTCCTGGACTATGATTTCGAGAATGAACTACCTACGTTTGCCCTTACTCCTATTCCTCGTGGCCGTCGCCGTCGGATGCGGCTCGGAGTTTTCCGGTAACGATTCTGCATCATTCGCTTCTGCTCCCGCCCCTGCCGGAGCGCCAGGGATGCCTGGCAATCCGGGCGCTCCCGGCGGGTTCACCACGCAAGAGTCGGCTGCCTTCGACAGGGCGGAGGAAGGGTTTGCTAGCGCGAATAGCGCGCTCCTTTCCAAATCTGATGTCGCAACACCTGCCGCACCCAGACCCAGTCCTCAAGTATTTCCTGGAGAAAGAGGATCGGCAGGGCCGACCGGACCTACCGATTCATCCTTAGACGGTGACGAGGGAATTGGGGGGACGACCGGTGGCGGAGACATCGCGACTCTGGTACAACAGAACCGCATCATCGTTCGTACCGTGGACATGAGCATCGTCGTGCCCACCGTTGCCACCTCCGTAGACGAAATCGGCAATATGGCCGAGGAGATGGGCGGGTGGCTGGTGTCATCGAATCGCTCGGAGGAGAATCGCGGCTTTGTATCCATTCGCGTACCTGCCGAACGCCTCGATGAGGCGATCCTTCGACTTCGCGCGATGGCCGACGAAGTCAGGTCGGAGATTATGTCCAGCCGTGACGTGACTGACGAGTATTTCGATACGCAGGCGCGCCTCACCAACCTGGAAGCCACCGAGGGCGCACTACTGAAATTGCTCGACCGCGCCGAAAAAGTCGAAGATGCGCTGTCCATTCAGGAGTCCCTGACCCGTGTTCAAGAAGACATCGAGCGGTTCCAGGGCCGCATCAAGCTCCTTGAGCAAACGGCGGCGTTCTCGCTGATAAACGTCAGCCTCGAACTCGTCAAAGGCAAGATGAGTGTCGATGCCGCCGAGGATAAGACTACAGGCGTCGGAGAGTTGGTTCGATTCCGCGCGACCTTCACGCCTCCACAGGACATCGAGGATTTTTTCTATACCTGGGACTTCGGCGACGGCTCGCCGGTTATCAGTAGCAACAGGACCGCGCCGACCGAGGACGATCCGACCAGGGTCACCGCGACTATCACGCATGTCTACAACGACGAGCGGGACTCTCCGTATATCGCCGAGATTAAAATGTCTGGCTTCGGGGAGGCAGGCGAAGTCGAAGGCGAAGACACGCTGATTGTCACAGTCTCCCGGGCGCCGATTATAGAAGTGTTCGCTGGTGAGGGTCTGTCCGTAGACGCTGGGGAGACGGTGCAGTTGAGCGGCTCGTTCACCCGTCCGACCCAGGTCAGCAATATCAAGTATGTGTGGGACTTTGGCGATGGCTCAAGCCCTGTCGAAGGCACTGTGCAAGAGGGTGTGACGACCGTTGTCGCGGAGCACGTCTATCCGAATAATCGGCCGTTCCCGTACACCGTACGATTGACCGTCACTGCTGAAAGCGACACCGGCGATGTCGAGGCATCGTCCACGTCCAGCGTCTTCGTCCGCGAACCCCTTGGTTGGGTCGTCGCCGGATGGGACATCGAGGATCAGGGCAAAGGTGCCGCCCGATCGCTGTCTATTGTTGGACAGGGACTAATTACCTTCGGTATCTGGTTCGCCATATTCGCACCCTTGTGGGTGGTCGTGCTCGTCTTAGTCGTTGTTTTTCGTCGAAAGATGTCTGGTCGAAATTCTTCCGGTGCTGCGCCGCAGTCTGAGGAGAAAACTGGCGATGCCTAGCGTATGACAATCGTTCGACACTTCACCGCGACGGGGTTCGTCGTTCACCAAGATCATGTGGCCCTTCACTGGCACCCGAAGGTTAAGGCCTGGCTGCCGCCGGGGGGCCATATTGAGGAAAACGAGGACCCCGTCCAGGCTGTCATCCGTGAAATCAAAGAAGAGAGTGGTCTCATCGCAGAGATCGTGCCCATTTTGCCGATCATTGACCTCGCCTACCCGACGCAGGTGTTCCCGCCGTTCACGATCATGATTGAGGACATCGACTACCCAGTGCAGGGATTCCATAAGCACATTGACATGATCTACTTCTGTCGCCTCATTGGTCCACCTGAGCCGCTGAACGACGGATGGCTATGGGTCTCACGGCAGGACCTGGCTGAAGCGAATCACCTGAGGCTTCCCGACGGAACGACTGAGATTCCCCCCGAAGACGTACGGATACTTGCTCACCACGCATTTCGTACGGTAGCCGACGCAAGCGCCTGAGAACCCAATGCAATGCCGCGGGAACTGTACCTTCGATTCAAGGCGGCATATAATACCCTAGCTCCCTATACGAAGCGCTTCGTTTTAGGGCGCACTAGAAGCCCAGGTGGCGGAATGGTATACGCTGCAGACTTAAAATCTGCTGTCCGAAAGGGCGTACAGGTTCGAGTCCTGTCCTGGGCACCAGTTAATAGGCATTTCTTTCGAAATCGAGGCCGTTAGTGCAAAATCTCTTCGGCATACCGACGTTATGGCTGGCGATCGGCCTGCTAGTCATCCTGCTCGCGTTCGCCGCCGTCTTGGGCAACCAGGCCAGAATGCGACCGATCCTCGTCAAGCTTGGTGTGCGAAACGTACCCAGACGGGTCGCGCAAAGCGTTCTCATCACCGTCGGTCTCATGTTGAGCACGACGATCATCGCCACCTCCCTGGGCATTGGTGACACGGTGACGAACTCCATCCGTGTCGATGCACTCACTGCTCTCGGTCACACGGATGAAATTATTACGTCGCCTCAAGCTCAGCTATTTGGCGGCGTCCATCTCCCCGATGGGGCCATTGAAGAGATTCGCCAGGCCGCTGCCGACAACCGCATCGATGGGATGATGCCCGTCTTCCACGCGAACTTGCCGACCATCGACCCCAGGACGACTCGGACTGAAGCCCAGATGCAAGTTACTGGCTATGACCCGAGCGCGGAACAAGGGTTTGGCGATCTCATCACGGCCAAGCCGGAGTGGGATGGTGGGTCCAAGGCCGGAACCGTCGTCAAAATCTCAGACCTGCGCTTGACGAACCTGGAAGAGAACGCTCGCAACGATGTCTTTCTGAACTTAGATGCGGCTCGGGAACTTGCAGCCAAGAAGGGCGACCGCATCATCATCATTACGTCAACCGACAGTTGGCAGATGAATGTGCTCGGGATTGTTGAAAACGGCGGTCTGGCAGGTGGGGGAGGCCGCAACCCCATCGCAATCGTTCGGCTCGATTTGGCACAGGCGATGATGAACCAACCGGGCAAATACACTCAGGCGTTGATCTCAAACCGCGGTGGCCTCGAAGGTGGCCTCGATCTGTCCGAGGAGGTGACCCGCGACTTGCGTCTTCGCTTCTCTAACCGAGAAGCCGCCCAGGAAATCTACGACATTCTTCGCGACCCGAAGGCGATGGCCCTTTATGACTTCGCTATTGAGGGCGAGAGTGCCTCGGCAGACCTTCGGGACGACATTCTAGCTCTTACGTCAGAACTCGACAGAGGAACGATGTCTGACGAATTCGTGTCGCTCGTTGCGGACAGACAGTTCGCCTCGACCCTTGTCACGATTCTCAGCCGGGGGGGGTTGGATGTCAGCGCCGAGCGGCTAAACACGCTAAACCTGCAATTCTTCCGATTAGCTGTGGACGACGTGAAAGCTGACCGGCTAGAGTTGGCGGAGCAGACGGGCAGCCAATTCATATCCCTGTTCTCGGTCTTTGGCTCGATCTCTATCATCGTTGGACTCCTCCTGATCTTCCTCGTGTTCGTGCTTCTAGCCGCGGCAAGGTCCTCTGAAATAGGTATGGCACGCGCGGTCGGCATGCGGCAGGGTCATGTGGTCCAGATATTTACCTTCGAAGGCGTGGCATACACTACAGCCGCTGCATTGCTAGGGACACTGATGGGCGTCGTCGCCAGCATCATCTTGTCACAGCTTCTTCAAAGTGCCGTCTCAGCAGAGCAATTCACGATTCACTCTACCTTCACGATACGTTCAGGAGTTATCGCTTTCTCCTCCGGTATGATTCTCACCTTGATCACGGTGATGGTGTCGGCTACCTGGGTCAGTAGGCTGAACATCATCGTCGCCATTCGAGGACTCCGCAACGACATGGCCAAACGGCGGAACATACTGACGCGGATGGTCCAACAGGGATGGCCTATCATGCTGCTCGGAGCCCTGATAATCGCGCTCGGCCTCGTCATCGACGATATCGTGATCACCTTGGGTGTGGGCCTCAGCCTGTTCTACATCGGCTTCAGCGTCGTCATCGTCGGGCTCGGCCAACTCTTACGGACCGTGCTTGGTCGCTCGGGTGAAGGCCGCTCAAACGCAGGAAGAATAGCAGGGACTCTGGAAGGACTCTTTCTGCTCGTCTTTTGGTCACTGCCTTTGGACACCTATGAAGTGATCGTCGGTAATCTGAAGGCTGGACCCGAGATATTCGTTCTCAGCGGCGTTGCGATGGTCGGGTCGGCCGTCTGGCTCATCATGAACAACACGTCGGTGATCGTAAGCATCCTCTACGGGATACTCGGTAGAATCAATTCGCTAAGGGCCGTGATGAAAACCGCCGTCGCGTACCCCATGGGCGCACGGTTTCTCACTGGCCTAACCGTAGCGATGTTCGCCATGATTATCTTCAACCTGATGATTTTTGCCATCCTGAACAATCTCGGCAATCTAGCCCGTGAAGACCCCACCCGCGTGACCGGTGGCTATGATATTTCCGCTATCGTGAGCCCTGAGATTCCCATCGATGACTTCAAAGGGACACTCGCTGTCGAGAGCGAAGGAAGCCGTACTGACATCCAGGTGTTTGCGGCCCAATATGTGGCGGCGCGCGTTCACGACGCAGGCGCATCGGTCGTTATACCGGTGGAGGCCCGACAGGCCGGAAGTCAGGAACTCGAATTCAAGAGTCTGCAACTTCAGGCTGTTGATCTGACCTTTCTCCAGGCAAACGCCTGGCAAGTCAGTCACTATGATCCGACCAAACTGCTCGATTCCGGGGACATTTCGAGGGACATGTGGCTCGCTCTGGTCAGTGACCCGTCGCTGGCGATTGTGAATAGCACTGCGCTCCCGAAAGACGATTCGTTCTCGCCGAACGACCCGTTCGATCCCAACTTTGGTGGATTTACCGTGGACGGTGTTACGGCCAGCGGTCCACGACAGATCAAGCCCTTCGAGATCGAGATTCGCCCGGTCGGCGGCGGCGAGCCAATCAGGCGGACGGTCATCGCTGTCCTGGAGTCGCTCGCGGACGAATTGGTGATCGAGCAGCGTTCCAGCGCTGACGCCTTGACTCAGGCCCGACCCTCGACGCTCTTCACCAACGCAGCGGTACTGTCCGAAATCTCCGACGTGCCCGTGCCCTTTACGACCTATCATGTACGGCGTAGTGGTAGAGGAGAGCAGAACGTCACTGCCGAGGACGTTGCCGCGCGAATGGAGACGGCCTTCATGGACCGGAGTATGGTCGCTGTCTCCACGGAACGCGAATTCGAGCTTAGCCTGTCGCAAGACGACGCGTTCAACCAACTTTTCCAAGGCTTTATGGGAATCGGTCTCATCGTTGGTGTAGCGGCGATCGGCGTGCTGTCGTTCAGGGCCGTCGAAGAAAGACGCCAGTCAATTGGTATGCTCCGTGCCCTCGGATTCAGATCGAGAATGGTTATCATCCAGTTCTTGCTGGAGGCGTCGTTTGTAACTTTGATCGGTACCGTGCTCGGCCTTATCCTCGGCACACTGACCTCATGGAACATCTTCAACGAGCTCGCGAAGGAGACCGACGGCCTGCAGTTCGACATCCCCTGGATCAACGTCGCGATCATCGTTGGCGTAGCGTGGGTGTTCTCCGTACTGATGACCGTACTTCCCGCGTTCCAGGCTGGCCGTATCTATCCAGCCGAAGCCCTACGCTACGAGTAGTAAGCGATGGCGACAGACGACCAGGTACAAAAAATCCTGAACGTGTATTACGACGGCCTGTCTTGCGATGAGTGCGGCGCGTCGGTGCGTATCGGTGAGTATGAATGCGCACACTGCGGGGCCGACTTCGAAGTGCTCCTCCGGCAATGGGCAACGCGCGTGGCCGACCGGCTGACCGGCGACGAGGATGAGTCCGATGCTGCGTAGTACGCTTCCTACTTCTTATGGACAGTCTGGATTAAGATGTGACTGAGGAGTATGGTCTTGAAGGCCGACTCCTTTGGGAGCCAACTCCAGAGACCGTTTCTAGTGCCAACGTCTCCCAGTTCATGAACTGGCTACGTGAGACAAAAGACCTGGATTTCACGACCTACGACGAGCTGTGGAATTGGTCGGTCACCGATCTCGAAGCATTCTGGGCAGCCGTCTGGGATTTTTTCGAGATACGCAGCAGTAGCGACTACACTGCTGTCCTCGCCACAAAAAGGATGCCGGGAGCGAACTGGTTTTCCGGCGCTGAATTGAATTACGCAGAGCATGCGTTGTCGCGTAGAGACGACCACGTTGCGATTACATTCGAGTCAGAGTTAAGCCCCCGTACCGACATTACCTACGCCGAATTGCGTAAGCAAGTCGCGTCGCTTGCAGCTGGACTACGTGCAATGGGTGTGGAGAAGGATGACCGAGTTGTATCCTTCATGCCGAACGTGCCACAAACCGTCGTGGCCCTCCTGGCCACCGTGTCCATCGGGGCGATATGGTCGGCGTGCTCGCCCGAGTTTGGCATACGCAGCGTTGTTGATCGGTTCCGTCAGATTGAGCCAAAAGTGCTAATCGCGGTGGACGGCTACCCCTACGGTGGTAAAGATTTTTCTAAGCTCGACGCAATCGCCGAGATTCAGTGCAGCTTGCCGACTTTAGAAACGACCATAGTAGTTCCATATCTGTCTACCGCACCCAATATTTCGCATCTATCGGACGTTACCCTATGGCAGGATGCGCTTGTCGATACCGACGAGATCGTGTTCGAGGCGGTTCCGTTCGATCATCCGCTATGGGTGCTCTACTCTTCCGGCACCACAGGCTTGCCAAAGCCCATCGTACAGGGGCACGGCGGAATCCTTCTCGAACATCTCAAGACCCTCAGCTTCCACATGGACCTGACTGAGAGCGACCGGCTCTTCTGGTTCACGACGACCGGCTGGATGATGTGGAATTTTTTGGTGGGCGGTCTGTTGCTCGACGCGACGATTCAACTATTCGATGGTGATCCGGCCTACCCAGGCCTCGACCGTCTTTGGCAGTTCGCCGAAGGCAGCAGCACGACATATTTCGGGACGAGCGCGCCGTATATTCAGGCGTGCATGAAGTCAGGGCTCCGCCCAAACGAAACCCTGGATCTGTCAAAAATCCGTGGAGTGGGCTCGACCGGCGCGCCGTTGTCGCCCGAAGGGTTCGAGTGGGTCTACCGGAGCGTGAACGACGGCCTGCTCCTCGGCTCATTCAGCGGAGGCAGTGACGTGTGTACGGGCTTCGTCGGTCCGTCACCACTGCTTCCCGTTTACGCTGGCGAGATTCAGTGCCGATGCCTCGGCGCGAAGGTCGAAGCGTTCGACACTGACGGGAACTCCGTGATTAATCAGGTTGGCGAATTGGTCCTCACGGAGCCCTTGCCGTCGATGCCCCTCTACTTATGGGGTGATCAAAATGGCAGTCGATTCCGAGAAAGCTATTTCGAAGAATTTCCAGGCGTTTGGCGGCATGGCGACTGGGTGAAAATCACAGACCGAGGGTCCTGCGTGATATCGGGCCGCTCCGACTCGACTCTGAACCGCGGCGGCGTCCGCATGGGCACGAGCGACTTCTACCGCGTCGTCGAAGATATGGACGAAGTGCTCGACAGCCTGGTCGTGGACACCGGCTCGTCCGATGATACCGGCCGGCTTTTGCTCTTCCTCGTTATACGCGGAGGCTTGGTGCTCGACGATGAACTACGCTCGACGATCAGGTCGCGGCTGAGACGGGAATTGTCACCCCGACATGCGCCCGACGAAATTCACCAAATTTCCGAAGTGCCCCGGACTTTGAACGGCAAGAAGCTCGAAGTGCCTGTGAAAAAAATTCTTGCCGGTGCGGCGGTGGAAGAAACTATCAGCCGTGATTCGATGAGCAATCCGGAATGCCTTCAAGTCTTCATCGAGATGGCGAAATCCTAAACCCCAGTTTTGGCTTTGCTGTCGAAATGAATATGCTCGTCGACCAGTTCCTGGTATAGACGCTCGAAGCAATCGGGACAGATGCCATGGCTGAACTCAGCGTCGGAATGTGCCTGGATATAGGTCTCGATCTGAGCCCAGTAGCCTTTGTCGTCCCGAATCTTCTTACACGACGCACAGATCGGAAGCAGCCCCGACAGCGTCTTGATCTCGGCCAAGGCGGCCTGCAATTTAGAGATCAGTCGTTCTCGCTCCCGTTCCATACGGCTGCGCTCGATCGCGTACCGCATCGCCCGAACAAGCATCTCGCCTCTCACATCGCCCTTCATCAAATAGTCTTGCGCCCCGTCGCGCACAGCCTGTACAGCGACCAACTCGTCGTTCAGACCGGTCAAGACCACGATGGGCGTGTCCGGTGCCATCGCGTGGACTTTCGTAAAGGTCGAGAAACCCTGGCTGTCAGGAAGTGTGAGGTCCAGCAGGACTACGTCGAACTGGTCTGCCGTCAATTGGTTGAGCGCATCGGTGAGTCGGTCGGCAATTGACAGATCGAATTGCTCGCTCTCGGAGTCTCGTAGTTCCTCTTGGATAAGACGTGCATCGCCGGGGTTGTCTTCCACCAGCAGCGCCTTGATGGCTATTGTCACGTGTTCCGTCTCTTTGTTGAAATTCACTATTGCAGGTCCTTATGACGCCAAAGCATAGGCGGGTATCGTCGGCAGCTTCACAACAGTCAGCCAAAACTGCTCTATCGACTGGACGATTGTGATGAACTGTTCCAGATCGACAGGCTTCGTGATGAAGCAGTTCGCGTGCAGGTCGTACATCTGGAGAATCTCTTGCTCCGCGCTAGAAGTGGTCAGAACCACCACGGGAATACGCCGAAGGTCAGCGTCTTCCTTGATCTCGGCAAGAACCTCGCGGCCGCTTTTCCGAGGCAAGTTCAAGTCCAGCAAGATGATGTCGGGCCGTCCCACATCCCAGTATTCCCCTTCCTGGCGCAAGAAACGCAATGCCTCGTCACCGTCCCTCGCGACGTGCATGACGTTCGTCACGTGTCCCTCGCGAAATGCTTCTTGCGTTAGCCGAACGTCGCCGGGATTGTCCTCGACGAGGAGTATCTCGACCGGTCGGCCGATTTGCGGTCCGGTAGCCATTCTAGTCACCTCCGAGATCCTTTGGAATCGAAAAGTTGAAAGTCGACCCGGCCCCCGGCGTCGAGTCGACCCATATGCGGCCTTTGTGGCGGGCAACTATCTTTTTGCAAATGGCGAGTCCGATACCCGTCCCTGAGTACTCGTCTCGCGTGTGCAGTCGCCTGAACACGGCAAAAATCTGCTCGTAGAAGTCTGGTTCGATGCCAATTCCATTGTCCTGCACCGAGAGAACCCATTCCGCGTCGTCCTCGGTCGCCGACACTTTGATGAGGGGTGGCTCGTCACGACTAAACTTGATGCCATTGCCAATAAGGTTCTGAAATAGTTGCACTAACTGACCGCCGTCCGCGGTAATCGTCGGTAAGTCGTCGAGATCGATTCGAGTGCCGGACTCTTCGATCGCGAATTTGAGGTTCGCCATCGCTCGCGTCACCACCTCGTGACAGTCTATTCGCTGAAACTCGGTACCCTTCGTGCCGACACGCGAGTAGGTGAGCAGATCATTGATAAACTGCTGCATTCGATTTGCGCCGTCCACCGCGTACGCGATGAACTCGTCGGCGTCGTTATCGAGTTGCCCTTTGTAGCGCCGCTGCAAAAGCTGAGTGTAGCTGGAGATCATGCGCATCGGCTCTTGCAAGTCGTGGGAAGCGATGTATGCGAACTCCTGCAACTCACTGTTGGAGCGGGCCAAATCGTCGGCATATTCTTGGAGCGAATCCTCCGCCCTCCGCCTCTCGTCGATTTCCTTTTCGAGCACCTTGTTGGAAATGGAGAGGTCTTCGAGGGTTTGGGCCAATGCCTCGTCGGCAGCTTTTCTATCGGTCACATCTTCGACGACACCCGCTACACGATATACGTGTCCTTCCTCGTTCGCGATAGGGAAACTGCGACTGCGTATCCAGCGGGTGGAACCATCGGACTTTGAAATCCGAAACTCCTCCTCGACGCCTTCATTCACGCCCTCGCCACTCCTGGTCTTCTCGAAATTCCCGATGACAGATGCCCTGTCGTCGGGATGTACGAAGTCGATCCAAGACGAAGGTTTTTCATACAACCGCTCTCGGTCCCAGCCGGTAATCTCCTCGAATGCCGGATTGACGTACAGTACCCGTCGTGCGTCGAGGTCACTGAGCCAGAACCACTCCTGAACATTCTCGGCCATCTGGCGAAAAAGCTCTTCGCTTTCGACCAGTGCCTGCTCGGCCCTCTCACGTTCGACAAGGTCATGACGGATACGTTTTGTCAGGTCTATCAACCAGCCGGTCATCGGCCCGATGATGAGCAGCGACGCAGCCGTCAGGCCTCCTCCCTGAGTGACCCAATCCGCGAAACTCACCTCAGCCAGCGTCAGTGCCATGGCAAAATGTATCGCGAAACTGGCGAACGACATGATTGCTGCACCGCGTAGTCCGAACAACACGGCGACCGTAAACACCGGCACGAGGGAGAAAGCGAACACGGCTGTGGTCAAGTTGATAATGGGAACGATTGCCACGGCGTACAACACCGCGACTGCCACTGACACCGCAATTTTGACTCTCGTCGAGCGTAGTGTCAGGCCTGAGAGCGAGAAACCACTTACTGCTATGGCGTGCGAAGACATCACTATGTTTTCCCCTGGCTTCCTTCGACCGTTTAATCATCACAGCACGCCGAAGCGTCAACATTGGGGTGTACGCATAGATCCAGTAGGTAGTAAGGCCGGTATTGCAAAGCTGGTTATCGACCAACCGGGTCGGCAACGTCGACCAGTACATTGCTCTATTTGAAACGGTATACTAGTGGCGTTCCAAGACATTGCCGCTCATTTGTCGACCCAAGCCTCGCTGACAATGTAATTCGAGTCGCCGCCGAGCTACTGAGGAGGGCGAATCATGCATGAAATCAATCGCCTGATCGTCGTCTCGAACCGGCTGCCCAATATCGAATTGCCGACTGATAACACCGAGCGCCGAAACATGCCCGTCGGTGGACTTGTCAGCGCGCTCCGATCGGCGTTGGAGGAGTACGGCGGAATATGGTTTGGCTGGAGTGGGAAGACGGTTTCTACTGGAGCGAATCTCGAAACGACGGAAACTCCCTTCGGAAGGATGCGCCTGAAAGCCCTCGATCTTAGCCGCAGCGAGGCAAGTCTCTACTACAACGACTTCTGCAACCGCACCCTTTGGCCGTTGCTGCATAGCTTCCCAGCGAAAATGACGATCAAGTATGAAGCCCATCGTGCCTTCCGTCGGGTGAATAGGAAGTTCGCCGAGGTGGTGATAAGCTCGTTGAAACAAGGGGATGTCGTGTGGGTACACGATTTCCACTTGTGGGCCCTCGCGACGGAACTCCGGCGCCTCGGATGGGACGGCCCAATCGGGTATTTCCACCACGTGCCATTTCCGCCTGCTGAGGTATTCGGAGCACTCCCTTGGGCGGCGGAGTTCTTAGAAATGTTTCTCGACTTCGACGTGATAGGAGTGCACACACGCCTGTATGCCAATAACCTGCGCGCCAGCCTTGCCAGCGAAGTGAAGGGCGCTGCCATTGGCGACATATTTAGTCATGGCGAGCGAAGTGTGCAGATCAACGTCAGGCCTATCGGCATCGAGCCCGATGAGTTTCAAACTGACGTCGATTTGGACAAGTCTCCGATGGATGAGTTCGTTCGAGGGATGCCGTCCGACCATAAGGTTGTGCTCGCCGTCGACCGTCTCGACTACACCAAGGGCATTACGCAGCGCCTGACGACCTTCGAGTACCTTCTGGAACACTATCCTGCACTACGGGGGAAATTAACCCTGATTCAGATATCCGCACCCTCCAGAACGCGTGTGCCCGAGTATGTCGAAGAGCGTCAGCAAATCGATCAAATGGTCGGCCACATCAATGGCAGATTCTCAGAAGCTGGGTGGATACCCATTCACTACCTGTTCCGCTCATACAACCACGACGAACTTACGACGTTTTTTCGCGGTGCGAATGTATGTCTGGTCGCCCCACTTCGAGACGGAATGAACCTTGTCGCGAAAGAGTTCATTGCCGCTCAGACAGCTGATCCTGGAGTTCTGTTACTCTCCAAATTCTGCGGTGCGGCGGAGACGATGGATCGCGCGGTCATCATCAACCCGTACGATGTGCAGGGCACCGCCGACGCCATCGTGCAAGCGCTCAATATGTCGCTGGATGAGCGAATCGCACGGCGCGACGATCTCATGGTCGACATTCGCCGCACGACTGCACGGACCTGGTTCGAGTCATCTCTGCGTGACATGGCGTCGACCAGATCATGATCTCGATAGCGTTCCCCAAGGAGAGGCCGCCAAAGCGGCCCTACTCAGGGGAACGTTGACCAGCTCGACTATCCTATGTGCTTCTTGTAATCGGCCAGTAACGCGGTGGCACCGGCGCGAATGAACCCGATCTCCGACTCGGCCTCGAAGAAGGTCGCGCCTTTTCGTACCCAATCACCTGCCGCCTCGCCGCCCGAAGGAGTTGTGCCGAACGCAATTCCGTACTTCTTACATAGCGCTAGCACCTTTTCCATAGGGCCACGCACGTCAGGATGATCGTAGTCGCCAGGGTGACCGAGCTCGATCGACGAGTCACCTGGACCCACATAACACATGTCGATGCCTGGAACGCTCAGGATATCTTCTGCATTCTCGTACGCCACAGCAGTCTCGAAGTGAACGACCACCAAGGTCTCTTCGTCCTGTTCGTCCATCCAGCCTTGCCAGTCCGTCACACCGCGATAGTCGCTGTTGCCCCATCCTGGCGCGACAGCGCGCGTTCCCTTCAGTGGGAATTTGAGATAGCTGAGCAGGGTCTCGACTTGTTCGCGCGTTTCCGTTCTCGGAAGCTGGATACCAACGACGCCGGCCTCCAACAGCTTCGAGACTTCCTGACGCTCTAGCTGCGGAGTCTTTGCAATCACAGGGAGCCCGTTGTCGCGCGCCGAAAGTATTGCATCGGCCAAGTCGTCGGGACTGAAATACGTGTGCTCGTACTCGATATAGACGAAGTCGAACCCCGCGTGCTGGAACAGTTTGATCAGCGATGGCCTTGCATACTCTTCCAATAGGGGGCCGATCAACACGTCCCCGCGCTTGAGCCGTGCCTTCAGGTGCCGCCCCGGCCCTCCCTCTGGGTACCAGGGGTTGTCGATTCCGACGCTCGATGACTGTTTCTGCGGCATTGTTGCTCCTAACTTTCCAACTATTGATGGCTAGTGACCGTTACGCTCATTCCGTGAAGAAGTGCTCCCATTCCGTGCCCACAAATTGGTCCCTCAACTCAGCAAAGTTCGTTATGGTCTCTGAAAGCGGCTTAGTGCGCTGGCGGAGAAGTTTGGTGCTGAGCTTGCGCCGCTCGACCCATAGAAAGCCTAGGACGCGATTGGTCTCTTGATCCGTGTCGGCCACAAGGTCTTCGTAGAACATCTCGATGGTGGGGTGATGTTGGAACAGGTCGCCTGACTGTCGCTCCATTCTTCTTGAGAATTCGAAGTGTTTAATGCACTCCTTCGCCGATAGCTCGATCTGTACTTCCCGTCGCCGTTCCTCGTCCACTACGACGTGTTGGCTAGTGGCTCCGGCCATTCGGCTTGAAACAAGGACGGCGAGCAAGTTCCTTCGTCTGAGATCTATAACCTTTAACTCCGTGTCGGCAACGAGCTTGTCGCGAACCTTCAAGATGTCGGGGACGCCCCATTGCTCTCCATACACGTTGTCGAACTGGTAGTGCAGCACCTTGATACCCGCGATCTGCTCGCGACCCTTTCTGCGAGAACTGTCGTCAACGTACCTTTCCAAGCCCAAGGCGTCGATTTCCGCCCGCATAGACGTCCACCTTAAACGTGACTCCCCGATGATCTCTCCGCTATGGCGTATGGCCGGATGCGAGCCAAGCAGTGACATCAAATAGTTCGAGCCACTGCGGCCTCTACTAATTACCAAGAACCTTTTCGGAGGCTGCATTGACAGACGAAACGGCAGTGACACAAGCGACTGGACGGCTCGCCTGGCCCTATATGGGAGTGTAAACCAGAACCGCTTTATCGCCAATCGTCACCACCCGCATCGAAGGGTCTTGCGATATCTCGCTCTCTTAATCAGTGAAGAACAATTCCCATTCCGTTCCGACGAGATGCTCCTTCAACGGCCCATAGTTCGTTACCGTTTCTGATAACGACTTCGTTCGTTGTTTCAGCATCCTGGTTTCGAGCTTTTTTCGCGGGACGCCCAGGAAGTCCAGTATGCGGTTGCACTCTCAGTCTCTCTCCGTTGTCAAGGTCTCGTAGGTTAGCTCCATATTAGGGGTGATTGACGAAATACGCTTGGAATTCACTCTCCCATTGCCTAGTTTGCTCGAAATGCTTGACGCACTCTTCTGCACTAAGTTCGATCTGTTGCTCGATCTTTTTGTCTTCGTTGATCAGTCCATACTACTTGGTAGCGGCGGCGACCCGTATCGAGATCAGTGTTTCCAGCAGGTTTTGACGTTTGAGGTGAATTACTCTGAACTCTTTGTCGCCGACAAGGTAATCAAACAATTGCGGTATATTGGGCACCCTCCAAACCTCGGCGTGCTCGTGAGATAGCTGATAGTAGAGTACCTTGATTCCCACGATCGACTCGAACCATTGACGTTCAAGGCATTTTTTGACGTATGGCACTGTTCCCATTCTCAGGATATCTGCCTTTACACCATCTTGCTTGAGCATCCAGTCACCGACGATCTCGCCACATTCTCGTATAGATGGGTTGGACCTGAGCAGTGATACCACGAGGTTCGACCCGCTCCGCCCCGTCGTAACGATCACAAATCGAGTGGGGGCGACATGGCGATTTTTGCCACTTGGCGTACGACTCGCCTCCCGATTACTCTTCCGCCCCGTCTTACCACCTGCAAGCGTCGAATTCCCAACTACATCTGGCCTCCGACAGTGAATGGCGGCTGCTTATAGTCCAACAAAAGCTCGGTGTGCAAGAGAATCCGGTCTTCGACTCGCTCGGCCAGGATGAAATCCGCAGTCACTTGTACAACGTTTTCGCCCTGTTGCACGAGGTCGATGGGGATGTCAAACTCGAACCAGTAATGGGTGTTGATACGGTCAGGGAAACCTGTCCGCGCGATGCCGTATGCGACGAGGCCACCATAGAAGCTGCTAATGTTACGAGGCTCGACTTCGAGAGCCGCGTCGTTGAATTTGAACGACAGCTTGTCTTCCAGTCCGGTCTGGACGATTCGGACTCTTAGCGTCACACGCTCCAACTCGTTGTCGGCGCGGGCGGTGTCCAAATCGTCGCTGACCTTAATTGCCACCTTCGCGGAGACGCCTTCTTGCAGCACTATGGGCATGTGACGCTCGACCGCATACGGCGTCGATTCTTGCTGCGCTTTCATGTAGTGCTTGTTCTTGCGCGCGTAGATGTCCGGGTCGGACAACTCCCGCAAAACAGGATAGTCGTGCTCGCCGTGCGGCCAGTCTAGACCGGACATGTATATACCATCAGACCCAGCCGCTAGGTGGTTGCCCGCCGCTGCCCGGTACATCTCCATTGTGGGATCGTGATGCCGGTCATCGTAGGGCGTCCGCCCCAGGTGGGAGTAGATCAACGTGTCGGTTCCTTGAGCGGCATCTGCGAGCCAGCCATGATCGGTGTCCTGATCGAACTGGAAGCCGCCGTAGTTGACGACCACAAGATCGACAAGGCCTTCCTTAACCCAACTCCGTACGTCCATTCCTACCGACAGGTTGGCGTCCTCGCGTGGATGCACACGTGCAGCTAGCATGAGCTTTTCGCCGCGCTTCTCGCCTATGCGGTCGAGGAGGGCGCGGACATCGCCCATGAACTCGGTGAGCAGAGGAGTGTTTTTCTCAATCTCCGATTGTTTGAAGAACGCACGCACGTAGTCGTCGATCTCAATCCCATCTGCGCCGTATCGTTCACAGACCTCCTCGATGATCGCGAGTCGTTCCTGCCTGACCTCTGGAATCGCGAAGTTGAGGCAAGTTGATTTGCGGGGATCGTCGATATCGTCGCCGATCATGTATTCCGGGTGCTCTTCCTTGAGCTTGGAGAACATATACCGGTTCATGTTCGGCCCGTCGCCAGCGCCACCCTCGTTGATCCGTAGACTGCAAACGATCTGGATATTTTTCTCGTGAGCCCGGTCGATGACGACTTGGAGAGGGTCCATCCCAGCGGCAAGCGCACTTTCGAGATTTTTCGCAGCGCGCCACCACATGATCCCGTGGTTGTGCTCGGTGACCCCACCCCCCCACGGCTTACCGACTTGAGTGTCGTGCAAAAACGTCGCACCCGACGCAAGCCCGAAGAAGAGCGTGTCTACGCCAGTACCCAGAATCTCGTCGACTGGCTGTTGCAGCACATGCCTGCTCAAGGGCGGGTCGTAGCGATACATGAGGTAGTGCCGAGCATCGTTGTAGTAAATCAGTTTAGGTTTTTGCATCTACATATAGTTCCTTATGTTGAACGTGTGGCCGCAAACAATCCGTTCGTGCTGAGCCTGTCGAAGTACGAAGCCCGCAACGACTTTGGCCTAAAGCGAACTCCTAAATATACCCCTCGTCCCGTATCGCAACCAGCGACCGCTCGAATGCTGCGACAGTGCGTTCGACTTGCTCCTCGGTGTGCGCCGCCGAGGTCATGAATCCAATACCGCCAAACATATCGACACCTTCGTTCAGCATCGCCAGCTTGAGCATCTCAATCTTTCTGCCTTTAGTCGCCTCTGCGAGTTGGTCGACGGGAACTTGTGAAATATCCTGGTCGTTGGTCTCGCCCTCAACGCCGAGCGCTAAGTGAACTATGGACGATACACCGTGAACGTGGCCTGTCACTTCTTGCTTGATTAGCGCCTCTCGCAAACCCTTCTTCAGCTTGTCGGCGAGCGCGTCTGCTCGTTCGGTAATCGGCTCGTTCGCAATAATCTCCAGGGCCGCAATTCCCGCGGCGGCCGAAACTGGGTTTGCGTTAAAGGTGCCGGGGTGGACGAAACGTTTGGCAGGGTCCGGGTCGCCCATCGGCGCAAAAATATCGGCGCGACCGCCAACAGCACCTCCAGGGAGGCCGCCAGCAACAATCTTTGCCATCGAGAACAGATCGGGCATGATGCCATACTTCCCGTGAGCCCCCCCGCGCGACACCCGGAAGCCCATGATGACCTCATCCATAATCATCAGCACGTCGTGTCGCCTCGTGATCTCACGGACTCGTTCGAGGAAATTCGGGTTTTGTACAGGGAACTGGCCCCAGTGAGCGCCGGTCGGCTCCATGATAACGGCGGCCACGTCTTTGTCTTTGGACAGGTAGTCGTCGAGAGCGTCGGGGTCTGGATCAAGGACAGCCACGGTGGACTTTGTGGCCTCTGGCACACCGTACGGCGCAGTGATCCCAGCTTCCAGGGCAACGTAATCGTGCCAGCCATCATAGTGCTCGCGGAATTTTACGAGCTTGGATTTTCCCGTGAATCCCCTAGCTAGCCGAATTGCCAGTAACGTCGCTTCTGTACCGCTCGCAGTGAATCTCACTCGCTCACCGGCAGGCATTAGGTTGGTAATCAACTCGGCCCACTGCACTTCGTAGGGTGTCGTCGTGCCCATGTGGGTGCCATTTCGAAGCTGCCGCTCAACTGCCTCGGTAACCTCCGGCCTGTTGTTGCCCAGAATCAGCGAGCCAAAGCCGATGATGTAGTCGATGAGTTCGTTTCCGTCCACATCCCATTTCACCGCGCCATCGCCTTTGGCGATGTAGTAGGGGTAGGGGTACATCACGCGGGATTGCGCGGCCCCACCAGCCACGACCTCTTGACTGGACGCGTAAAGCTCGGCGGACTTTTTATGTGTCTCGTAGTAGCGTTCGAGGATCGTTGGCATGAGCGCGTCTCCAAGTCGGGTTGGTCGCCGCAGATTGTACAACAAAACGAGCCGTTACAGATGCCTGTCGGAGGACTTTACCGCCGAGACCGGCTTGACTATACTGCCCCCATGGAACTGCTCAATTCGACACCCAACCCCTTCGGTGGAATAATCCCCGACCCAACTATGCTGCCCGTTGACGCCCAGACCTTCGCGCCTCAACTCAAGCATTCGCTTCAAACCTGGACGTCCGACGGGTACAAGTTGGTCTGGCTGGAAGTGCCTCTTCAAAGTGCTGATCTTGTGCCGGTCGCGGCATCCGAGGGATTTACTTTCCATCACGCCGATCAGGAATACGTGATGATGCTGAAGGAGTTAGAAAAGGGTGCCTTCGTCCCCAACTACTCGACCCATTACATCGGTGCGGGCGGCGTGGTGATTAGCAACGACAACGAGATTCTCGTCGTGCGGGAACGGCGAGGAGGTGGCGCATCCGGCTCGTTCAAGCTGCCCGGCGGTCACGTGCACGAGGGCGAACATATCGCGGAAGCTGTGGTGCGGGAGGTGCTGGAAGAGACTGGCATTCAATCTCAGTTCGTGTCCCTCGTCTGCTTCCGCCACCAGCACGGTTACCGGCACGGCAAATCGGACATTTATTTCGTTTGCCGTTTGGAGCCGCTTAGCAAAGACATAGTCATGCAAGATGAAGAGATCGCCGAGTGTATCTGGATGCCCGTGGACGAGTACCTGAGTACCGAAAGCGTCAGCATGTTTAACCAGGAGATCGTTCGGGCCGCTATCGATAGCCCTGGTTTAACGCCAACTGCTCTCGAAGGCTATCGAGACCCGGCGCAGGTTGAAGTGTTCTTTCCAAGGAATTGGCAGCAGAAAGGGTGAGCTGACATGGCCACGACTGACGTAAACATCGAAGATGTGGCGCGAACGCTCGAGCACGCCCAGCAACGCAGCGGGGCCATGCTCGAAGTCCTGCGCGCTGTGCAAAAGACGATACCGTCTGGCGAAGACGACAGTGCCGTTGAGTTGAAGGAAGCGCTGACCAACGTGATCATCATGCGGACACGGCTGAACGAGCGCACCGCCAGCCTCATTGACCTGTTGGACAGGGCCTCGAAGACGGAAAACAAAGGCTCGATTTCAATCCCTGTCGAAGTCGCTGAGCGGCTAGGAATGAAGTGATCTATCGAGCGGTCATCTTCGACCTGTTCGGCACCCTCGTCGACGAGCTTCGCTATCCTGAGCGGCAAGAGGTCAAGTATCAGCGGCTCGTGTCCGACACCGTTGGTATCCTGGGCATTCCTATCGACGGCTTTCGGCGGGTATGGTCTGAGACATCTCGTGCACGCAATATCGGTGAGATCAGAACCACCATGGCCGCGCTGAAGTTCGTGTGTGACGAGTTGAGCGTCGAAGTGACTGCCAATCAGTTGGAACGCGCTGCCGCAATCCGCTCGGAGTTCATGAGCCGCTCCCTCGAACCGAGGGAGGGCAGCCTCGACACATTGAGGCGTCTTCACGACATGAGTATCAAAGTGGGCTTGGTAAGCAACACGACTGCAGACGTACGCGACTTGTGGTCACAGAGTCCGTTCGAGCCACTACTCGACTCGTCGATTCTCTCTTGCGACGTTGGGATGAAGAAGCCAGAATCGGCAATCTACCTTCTGGCGTGTGAGCGCCTCGGTGTCGAGCCTGGCGAATGCCTGTTCATTGGGGACGGAGGCAGTCGCGAGCTTACCGGCGCGGCGAACGTGGGCATAACCGCTGTGCTCATCCGTGCACCCGACGACACCGAGAGTGGTGATCGCGAGGACTGGCAGGGAACGAAGATATCGTCCATCGCCGAAGTGTTGGACCTGCTTTAGCCCTGGCGTATGTCGGAATGCCTGTCTTTGCTGAGCTTTTCGAACATCGCAGGGTTGTAGTATTTACCGGGCGACACGTTCTCTCGCAGAATCATCTCTTTGATCTGCTCCTCGAGTTCTTCGTGTTCTTCGCACCATTCGAGGATTTCCACCGCCATGGGCTTGGGGACGACCACGATACCGTCATCGTCGGCAACGACAATATCTCCTGGCCGCACAAGCACACCACCGCACTGGATATCCACGTTCGCGGCATACGAGCCCAAGTGCGGTGCCCGTGTCGTTGGTGTCGCGCCGCCCGCGAATACACCATAGCCGTAGGTGAGCACGGTGCTCATGTCCCTGATCCCGGCGTCTGTAATGACTCCCTGGGCGTTCTTCATCTGGAGACCGAGCAGAATCATGTCCCCGGCGATGGCGACGTTGGCCTTGCCGAGGCCGTCGACCACCAGAACGTCACCGGGGCCGCACGTTTCCATCGCTTGGTACTCAGGCTTTTCCTCGCCCGCCGAGCTACCGTCCAGATCGGGTCGCGGCGGCAGGTACCGCACCGTGCGCGCCCTCGCAACGATGCGTTTACCGGGCGTGAAGTTTTTGATGCCTTCCATCACACACATCCACATGCCACGCTTCCGCACGCCGCTGAACACGGTTGTCGTGCCGAGCTTCTTATAGCGTTCGAGGATGTCGTCGGAGATATCGTCGTTTTGCGTGGTTACCATGGCATCGCGTAGCTCGGTTGGTTCACGAATCTGTTGAGACCGCATTTCACTTGTACTGAAGCGCCAGCGGGCAGTGTGACTTCGATGTACTTGGATTCCACAGTTGAGGTCGTACCTTCATGTGTTGCGGTAGTGAACTGATGCTCGCCGAAAGCTCCGGCCTGGACGATGATACGACGCGTCTCGCTACGACTGAGATTCACCAGTTGAAAGCCGACTACGTTGGGCCCAAGCTGATCGACCAGTGCGGAAACATCAGCGGGTAAACTTGCTCGCTTTGCGTCCGCGTCAAAGTACCTGATGGTCGCCCTCAGCAAGCCACCGTTGTAAACGGTTCCCGGCGAACCGAGCATCATCTGCGTTAGGGTCTCGGTGCTCACCGGATTTGGGATACCGCTATTGTCGGCGATCATTTGCGACGGATCGCGAGACTCTGCTCGTACCTTGTCCAGTGCTTCATCTGCCCTCTCAAGCTCGGATTCCATCAGCTTCTCCGGCCAGTCCGGGAATTTTCCGTCGTGGTAGTGGAAGAACGCCGCGTCGCCACCTGCCTTGGCATATATAGCCGAAGCCTCGCCCCACTGGCGCTCGACGTCGCCCTCTCGCACCTGCTCCATCATCTGCCGGTCGTCGTCGCCCATCGAGGCGTGGTACAGATGGGGAAGCCATTTGATTGGCATCGGCTTGTAGTCGAACCATCCGTCTGGGCTGTATCGCCACGAGAACACTTGTTGACCGTCATCGAGCGTCATCGAGTTCTCGAACAGCACTTTCATCTGGGAGCGGATTACGTCAAGGTACTGGTCGTCGCCCGTCAACAAGTGCGCGCACTCGGCGCCGACAGTCATTGAGGTAAGCCCGATGTCGTTACCTTTGTAGCAACCCCAGCCGTACCAGCCGCCCCACCATTGGCCCTCGCGGTGTTCACCGACCTTACCAGTCGGCCCGATGTTATCCGGCATGATGCCGCCGTTCTTCTTCATGCGGTCGAGCCAGCCTTCGACGTATCGCAGAACCCACTGCTTGTAGCGATCGTCGCCGGTGTGCATGTACGCGTTCGTGACGAGGGCTGTCGCACCCATGTTATGTGGGATATCGCCCGGCATGATGAGCTTGTTGAACGTATCGAGAATCTGACCGGCCCGCTTGGGACTGTCGTGCCAATTGACTTCCAACGCCTTGACCACCGGATACAGCGACACGCGGGTCCCCATCGGCTTTGGCTTCCAGTTGGGCTGGGTCGGGCTGCCGCCGTGCATGAAGCCCTTAGCCTGCTCAACGTTTACCTCGTAGATCGGACCGCGCGCGTCGGTGTAGACGGAGCGGAACTGGTTGAGGTCATGATCGTAGTTTTGCGCTTCGGGGTCTTCGCCGATCATCATCGCTGCGAAGCGCTCCGACCGCGCGAGGTGCTGCGGCGTATTTGGGTCGACCATTCCAATGCCATAGAAAAGCTGGTTGCCTTCGCCCATGTGGTGCCAGTCAGTGATGATCCGCTGACCCGGTATCCACGACGGGGCCTGACCCTCAGGCACTTTGAGGCTGTAATACTCGTTATGAAGCTGCGGGAACAGCCACGGATAGTGCGGGTTCTGCGTATGATCACCATTGGAGTCCGTTATGACCTCGTACTCTTGAACGGACAATTTCAGCATGTCGCCGCTCGCGCCCATCGAGTAGAACAGCGGCCAGTTATAGAATCTTTCGTATAAGTCGTCCACGTCATCGGCGAAGTAAGGAATACCTTCGTCGTCGGTGTATTTTTCGATGGTGAGCTTTGCTGCTTTCTCCATGACACCGAACAAACGTCGTTGGAGTACCGCCCACTTTGGTGCTTCGGATGCCTGGGTTGCTTTTATTGAGATCATGTTCTTATTCCATTCATATTTGTTCTTGCCCCCTCTCCCTGAGGAGACCTTTGCATAACCTAAGTGAAGGGGGATAATCCTCAAGATAGAAGATACCACACAGAGGAGTCAATTCATGCACCGCAAGATGGGTAATCAGTCCATGATCGAGGCTTTTTTGCCAGAACAGGTTGGGCGCAATGAGAGACTGGAGCGGATAGACGAGGTGGTGGACTGGAACGAGATCGCTAAGCTGGTCGAGAACATCTACTCGGCTCGGGAAGGCAAGCCGAGTTATCCACCGCTGATGATGGTCAAGATACTGACATTGCAGCAGTGGTACAACGCCTCTGACCCGGAGATGGAGGCAGCGCTGCTGGACCGACTGTCGTTCCGGCGCTTCGTAGGCCTGGCCCTGCAGGACGACTCACAAGACCACTCGACGATCAGCCGATTTCGTAAGCAGCTGACGGACCGAGGTCTGGGAGAGGAACTGTTCGAGGAGTTGGGGCGACAACTGGACAAGCGCGGTCTGATAGTCAAGAAAGGAACTTTGATGGACGCGACGTTGGTGGAAGCGCAAGTCCGCCGTCCATCGATGTCTGCAGGAGCCGGAGCCAAGAGCCAGACAGACCCCGATGCAGACTGGACACGCAAGGGAAACAAATCATACTTTGGCTACAAGGTACATCTTGGAGTAGACGCAGGCTCCGGGCTGGTCCGCAAGGCGGTGCTGACGCCGGCTAAGGTCAACGATAGCGAGGTGGCCGATGGTCTGGTCTCGAAAGACGAGGCGGCGGTATATGGGGACCGAGCATACGAGTCCAAGAACAGACGCAGATGGCTTAAGTCCATCGGGATCAACGACAGAATAATGCACCGATCACACAAGAATCAGCCCGGGCTCCCACACTGGCAACAACGTCGCAACAATCTGATCTCTCGGGTACGAGCGCCGGTAGAAAACGTATTTGGAACGCTGAAGCGGACGTATGGCTACACGCGGGTGCGATACATGGGGCACAAGCGGAACGAGACAGAGATGTGGTTCAAGTTAATGGCCTACAACCTACGTCGTGCCGATCGGTTGATATTGACCGGATAGACAAGGGAACCGTACGCCCAAAGGTGGCCTGAACCACCGAAAAAGGGTTCGATCACCGATGATAGAGCAGCATTCGACATAGCAATCGCAAAACTTGATACCTAACTCGGCACTTTACCCTCATTCAGCCTCCAACCACAGGTTACGCAAAGGTCTCCTGAGGGAGAGGCTAGGGTTGACGGTTTACTCTATCGGCACCCTGTCGCCGTGCCACGGGAACGCGTAACTAGGGTCGTTGACGAACCGCTGCAGTCCGCAGTCCAGCCGTATGGATGTCATCGGCGGTAGCGTGACCGCGAAGTGCTTGCCGTTCACGGCAGTCGAGGTGCTGGTCGTGCTCTTCTCAGCCCGAACCCGTTGGCCCGGATTGATCCCGTCGTAGCTCAGCGTAGTTTCCTCGAACTTGACTGTCGTGAACGAGTGTTCGCCGTATGCACCGGACTGCACGATCAGGTTTCGCGTGTCGTTGTGGCTCGTATTCACCAGTTGGATGCCGATGCTGTTGGCGGTCAGTTCGTCGACGAGCGCCGACACGTCAGGCGGCAGGCCCGGCTGTTCTTCGTCGCTGTCGAAATATCGAACCGTTGCGCGAAGAATACCGCCGTTGTACAGAGTCGCTGGCGTTCCCATCGTCGTCTGCACCAGCGCCTTCACGATGACCGGATTCGGCGGCCAGTTGTTATCGTCGATTATCTGCTGGACAGACCGAGTATCTCGCTCCATAGCGTCAATGAATTCGGCCACCTGTTGGTAGTCAGCCCGTAGTGTCTGCATGGGCCAGTCGGGATTATCCCCCTCGTAGTACTGGAATCTAGCGCCCTCGGTCTGCGCGCCGCCACGATCACCTATCGAGGGGACTTTATTCCAATCGTCGGTGCTCCCATCGCGAACGCGGGCGACAAAGTCATGGTCTTCTTGAGACATCGATGCGTGATACAGATGCGTAAGGTGGGCTGCGCCGCCGCGCACGCTGAACTCACCATAGCTAGCCCAGCCATTGGGGCCATAGCTAGTAGGCACGACGAGTTTGCCGTCTTCGATTTTGGAGTTATCCAGCAACATCTTGATCTGCGAGCGAAGCAGTTCGAGGTACTTGTCGTCGCCGCTCAAAAGGTGGGCGCACTCGGCGGCGATGATGATCCCAAGGAACATCCGGTCGATGGCACGCTCACTGCTGCTCCAGCCGTGCAGGCCGCCCCACCATTGGCCGTCGCGGGCCTCGCCTACTTTACCCGTCGGCCCAACGTTATCGGGGATAATGCCGTCGTTGGCCTCAATGCGGTCTATCCAGCCCTGCACATATTCGAGCACCCACTTCTTGTACTTTTCGTCGCCTGTGTACAGGTAGGCGTTCGTCACGAGGGCAGTTGCACACAAATTACTCGGTTCATCGCCTTGGAGCACCATCTCGTCGAAGATGTCGAGAATCTCCTCCCGGCGCGCCTCTTCCTCGTACCAGCGAGGTTCGAGCTCCTTGAGTCTCGGATAGAGGAAATGCGGGACGAGCGGCTCCTTGCTGGGGTTATCTTGCAGGACGTTGCGGTGACCGAAGTCGCCGACCGATTTGCTGTCTAGCCAGTGGCGGACGAGCAGCACATGGTCGGAGACCTTGCCATCGCGATGGACGATGCCCTTATGCTTTCTTATCTCAGTCATCGGCCCCGCGCCACCGTGGAGTGGCGAGCGAATTATCTTGTGCTCTGGATCCCAGTTGGGTGCGTTCGGGTCCTCGCCGATGTACATGGCGGCGAACTTTCGCGCCCGCTCGCGATTCGCAGGGTTTGATGGGTCGGCCACGCCAAAGTCGTAAAACATCTGGTTGCCCTCGCCCATGTGAAACCAGTCGGCGTTGAACGGAACATCGAGATTCCAGTACTCGTTGCGAAGCTGCGGCATGTACATGGGGTGCGGTGGGTCGTCGTCGGTCAGCTTGCGCTCCTCGCTGTATAGCCAGGTGATGGCATCCCACTCCCGCTTCGCGATGTCCAGGAAACGCCTTGGGCCGCCGAGCGCATAGAAAATGCCCCGCATCGACCGACTCTCGTATGCGTCGTCCACGTCGAAGAAGTGGTACACGCGCCCGTCAGGCCTCGCGTACTTCTCCGTAGCCATGTCGCCGGCTTTAGCAAGGACGGTGAACAATTGCCGCTGCAACAGGGCCCAGTCGGGTGGGGGAGTTATTTGTGTAGCTGTGATGGTTGGAATCGATAGGTTCATGGAAAAACTCCTTTCGTCGATTCTGCCCAGTGATTATAGACGAAAACAAGCCGCTCGTTTATCACTGTTGCCGTGCCCGCCTCCGTGCGCCAAACCAGACCAACCCGAGCATAATCCCAAGTCCCGACAAGTCCATTGGATCAGAATCAGGGTAGGGCGACAGACCACATCCGCCGACTATCGGCAGCGACCGATCTGGCGGCTTCGGTGTTGGCGCTGACGTTCCAGGCTCAGGTGGGTGGCCTCGTCCCAGTTCCTTCAGGTCGTCTTGCGCCTCTGCGACGAGTCGTGTTCGACTGCACAAATTGACTTCCGGCGTCGTCTCTTTGCTTGGGGAGTAGACGATATACTTTTCTCCCTCGACAAACCTGAACTCGCAGCTAGTACCTCTCGACGGCGCGATAAACATGGTTTCGTACAGTGGGCCCTTCCATACAGTATTCACTGCAAACTCAATCGCAATAGGATCTGTCAGCGAATTAGGAGGAGGCTGGAAATGAATCGTCCTGACGACCTCACCGACGAAAACCACTTCGGACTCGGCCAGTTCCTGTGAGGGCGGGCCAGGGGTTGGGCACGAGCATGCGTGACTCTGGCCCGTGTTGATGAAGAACCAGGCACCGCTAAGAAAAACTATTATGCCCATAGGCACGAAGAGGTTTGCCATAGCTGCTCCATTATAGCTTCGATAATCCCGCACCCGCCGCAGCCGCAAGTAAGACCACCAGCCACGGCGGCCACTTCCAGAAAGCGAGCAGCCCAAAGGCGGCCACGCATAGCGCAAAATCCTTCGGCGTCTGGATGGCGCTCGTCCACACCGGGTCATACAGCGCAGCGATGAGGAGCCCGACGACCGCCGCGTTGACGCCCATGAGCGCCGCGCGAAAGCTCGCCACGGATCGTAGGCTGTTCCAGAAGGGTAGTACTCCGACGACGAGTAGAAACGATGGCAAGAAGATCGCTCCCAATGCAAAAAAACCGCCCGTCCAGCCACCCGGAGAGCCGTCCATGACTGTTCCTAGGTATGCCGAGAAGGTAAATAGCGGCCCTGGCACCGCCTGCGCCGCACCGTAGCCTGCGATGAATTGGTCGTTCGTGACCCATCCAGGCGCTACGACCTCGGTCTGGAGGAGCGGCAGCACGACGTGACCACCGCCGAACATCAGTGCCCCACTCCGGTAGAACCCGTCGAATACGTCCAGCCAGTCGCTCGCCACGACCTGGCGGGCCAGCGGCAGTCCGACTAGCAAGACGAAGAATGCGGCCAGACTCCCAATCGCCAGCCACCGTCCAATCTTTATCCTCCCTCCTGTTAATCCCGTCAATCCTGTCTGATCCCCGAGCAGCCGCCACCCCACCAGCCCGGCCACAACGATCACAGCAACCTGCCCCAACGCGTTCTGCGAGAACAGCATGGCGATGGCCGCGAGAACCGCAATCGTCGCGCGAGACCGGTCGGGTGTGAGCGTTTTCGCCATTCCCCATACCGCGAGGGCGACAACCGCCACAGCTACGATCTTGAGCCCACGTAGCCAGTCGCCCGTAACCAGCTCGTCGTATTCGGTCACGCCATACCCAAAAAATATCAGCGCGACCGCTGACGGCAGCGTGAACCCAACCCACGCCGCGATACCTCCGAGGATACCACCGCGAGTGATTCCCACGGCGATGCCTACCTGGCTGCTTGCTGGCCCAGGGAGGAACTGGCACAGCGCGACCAGATCGGCGTAGGTGTGCTCGTCGAGCCATTTTCGGCGGACGACGTACTCGTCACGAAAATAGCCGATGTGCGCGACGGGCCCACCGAACGACGTGAGGCCGAGTTTCAGCGAGACGACGAGGAGTTCGAGTAGCCGCAACGCCGCACCCCTATCCTAACCTTCCCGTCAAGGGGGAAGGGATTTCAATTCCTTGTATCTTGATTTAGAAGTATTGGATTGAGCGATATGATGAACCGACAGACGCGGCAGACCGAAGGTCCTCTGGTCCTAGTTAGAGACCGTGGGAGAGCGCGGGTCGCCGCGTCTGAATTCCCACCAGAGCCCGAACAGTTGCATGAGCCAGACGAGCTCGCATTTGCAAGGATGGGCCCGGAAGGAGAAAAACAGGTGACCGATCAGAAGGTATACATTGGTGTTGACGTTTGCAAAGACCACCTCGATGTGGCTGTATGGAGTTACCCCATTTTAGTGGACAGTCTCCAGCTTGGCATTCATTGTAAGTCCAACCGGTTGTTGTGTGCTCTGCCACCTCCTTTCATATTCGGTCGGGTTCAGATACCCCAGCGTGGAATGACGG